>Ga0078972_1000258_pt1 | contig 197336 bp, 172 predicted proteins | sample YelNatPaOPGAMG01_FD_67568 | JGI IMG/M metagenome (GOLD analysis project Ga0078972, IMG submission 67568) | Hot spring thermophilic microbial communities from Obsidian Pool, Yellowstone National Park, USA - OP-RAMG-01 (SPADES assembly) (version 2) | ecosystem: Environmental > Aquatic > Thermal...
CATGGGTCGCAGGTCTTCGCCCCTTGGGCCAGCGGATGCGGTAGGGCTTTAGGTAATTGTGCCACATGAGGTAGGCCCAAAGCCTGAGCATGCCGTTTGCAACGTTGCGGTTATAGCAGACACTCTCGCGATGGTGGTTTGCCATATCCTTTCTGAGCTCCCGGTCGATGTAGTTCGACGCAAAGAGTGGATTGTGGATGGTCCGCGGCAGGTGAGAGGAAATCCTCAGGTGCACAAGCCACATCCCATGCCCTCCCCAGAAGGCTCTAAGATGCCGCACAACGCGCGCATAGTCGGGCTTCTCATCGGTGATCAGCACGAAGGGCCGCTGCAGACGACCAGGCTCAAGCGCGAGGCTCGTCGCCAACACCTCCCCAAAGGAGCGGCCAATTCCTCCCCGTTCGAGCCGAACCTTCGCATAGAGCGCCTGTGCCTTCGCCTTCTGCTCCTTGCGCATGCTCCCTGAGCGTTTTCGGTTGCAGTGACTGACATCGACTACAAACCCGCTCGTCCGTCCCACCGCAATGGGGATTTCGCTCGGAAAGTACTGTGAACAATCGAAAGAGACAAAGCCATCGATACAGATGTCCTCCCTGAACTGCCGCTGCCTGAGCATCCCCGCGTGCAGCGCAATACCCTGCCGCCCCAGCCGCTCAAGACGATTCGTAAGCAGCGACAGCGAACAGCCCAGCGCTCGTCCCATCCCCCGCAGACTCTCCCCGCCTGCCAGCCGCTGTAGCACATCCCGATACGAGACGACACGCTTCAGGTAGTAGTGCGTCGAAAAAGTCTGGGAGGAAAAGCTCCTGCCGCAGTGCGTACAGCGAAACCGCCTCACCTTCCCAAAGGCCTTAGTCACATACCAGCCAATCGCGTAGGCCCAGGGCGTACTCGGTGCCTCCTGATGGTAGGCACACTGCGGGTTGGGACAAAAGGCAAACCAGTGCATGAAATACCTCCTTGACCGTAGAGCCGGTCATAGAGGTAGTCGCACAAATTCACCCTCTTTGCTTCAATCCTTTACACAAGGTTGAGAGCACTAATGACTAAATCCAATACTCAATGTTGAATATAAACTCATAATCCCCCACCGCTTTACCCAGATAATCTGAAAATAAAAGCATATCGGCTCTTTTCCCTATGCGCATCGTAGCAAATACATGACTCGAAGATGTATGATATTCTGCGCTGGCCAGGACTTTTTTATTCTGAGAACTTGGGGCCACCAGGTATTCGTGTCCATTTTCAATTTTTTTGCTGGTAAAATGTACGTTCTGCATTTCGAGCCATTTTTCGATAGTAGGGCCGACGAAAGAGCTGAATTCCTGCGGCAAGCTGAACGAAAGCATGCACTCTTCTGGCGTGATATTGTTCTCCTGCGGTTCGAGAGCGAGAAGAAAGGCCGATGGAAGGCCTGCCATTCTTTGTCCTGATTGAAAAGAAACTTTGATTTTTCGCGAGGCTGCATCGACTATTTTTTGAATGGTTTGGAAATCTGGGCCATATAAGGCGAACCATTTTTCACCGCTCACCCCATATTCAATTCCTGCACGGGAAAATGCGTTATCCCACGTATTGCCTGGCACGATCTGCCGGCATTCGAAAAGCACGCGTTCGGCATTTGGCACTAGCGCGGATAGTGCCCTTATGAGCCATGAACTTTCGTATGCGCGCGTTGAAAAAGCCAAGGCAGAATCTTCGCGGATTCGTACCAAAAAAGGCTGAAAGCGCGATTTTGCTTCCATTAGGGCCGCAATTGTCTGTATGACCCGATTTTTTTCACTTGTAATGGTTGGCCCGGTATGGATGGATACTTGTTGAAGAGCGATTTGTGCATGGCTGTTTCTAAGATTGGGCTGATTTTTTAAAACATGAGAAGATTCGAGATGTGAGGCTGCGCCTTCATAATGGGCGTATAGAAGATTCCAATGCGCCTCGCTCTCAATGAATGAGAAGCAGGGGCGGTAATCGCTCGCCTTTTCTTGAAGAAGCGCTGGGAACTCTTTGTTGCTTTTCAAAAAAGCATCAAGTGAGGCAGCAGCCTGGCGAGGAATATGCGTGTCATATACAAATCCAGATTCCGTGCATGCGCAAAGCCATTCATGTGCAAGGGGCCCAGCAAGCGAGAGTAACTGATCAGTCCAGTAGTCTTCGAAAGACGCTGCCATTCTGTATTCCAGTTCGTATTCCTTGCAAAGGCTTTCGATTGTCGCACTGATACGTTCGAGATCTGTTCTATCGTACGCGAGGGGCGCAAATTGAAGGGGCGTAAAGGGCAGGCGGACCAGATATCCAGCGGAGACAATGATTCTAGTAGAAGCCCGCGTTTGTTCCCTAAAGCTTCCAAGTACATTGAAAAAGGCATGCAATTCGTCGAAGTCTGTCTGGTTTTCATATCCCGAAATGATAAAGAATAGCTTGAGTTCCCTTGCATTGCCATTCAGAATTGCGTAAATTGCGTCTGCAATCTGCTCATCAGAAATACCCTTGTGATAATATTGTCGCATTCTTGCAGAAATTCCTTCTATACCAAAGGTAAAGGAGCGCTTTCCCGCGGCGAACTCCGCTTCTGGCAAATGGGGAATTCTCGCAAGCAGATCGATACGCTGGCTCATGAGGGAGACATGCATGAAATATCGCCCCATCGCTGGGATAATATTCAATATTTCGTGATGCATATTGAAATTGTAGCTGAATAATTCGAGGTCTGATGCGCCGGTTGCTTTTTTGAGTGCTAAAGCCGCTTTGCGCAGTTCTTCAAAAGGCTTTTCTCTGAATGGCCGTCTGTCCCAGCCTTCCAGGCAGAATGAGCAATGCCCGGTGCAGCCGGCAGTGATAGCAAGCTTTGCGTGGTCGGCATATTCGCCATTCAGTACGAGTGGCCTGGTGAGCATGGCTGGCCTATCTTCATAGATCGATCGTTCAGTCTTCCATTCTGGTGAACATGGCCAGAACCCTTTTACCTGAGCGGCTATTTCGGCAAGAATGACCTGCTTGGTATCGCTGCGCCTCTGTCCTTCAGAAGCAATGCGCACTATTTCAGCAATCCGCCCTTCGCCTTCACCAAAGAAAATCGCATCGACAAGGCTGTCGACAGGCGCTCCTTCGCTGATCTGCAGGAGTGCTCCTGAGGTAACTGCGCTCGAGCCGCCTAGAAAGACAAACGGAATTTTGCTGTTGCAGAGCCTTTCCCTGCGCGATGTCGGAATTCCCGATTGAACGAAAAGCCATGGGAGGTTGACGAGTTCCAATGTAAAGGAACACGAAACAAGAATAATATCGAATTCGGAAGGGTACTTACCGGAAGCTCTGCCAAAAAACCATGCGCCGCGCTTTGCATTCAGAAGTTTTCTGTCGGGCGCAATCGGCAGGAATGCAAAATCGATGAATGCATCAGGGAGCGCCCGCCTTGTTTCATCGAACAGAACCAGATGCGAGTACGAGACTTCGACATCGCGAAAGGGAGACAGCCGGACAATGAGAATTCTTGCGGAAGCTCGCTCAAAAGCGGGGTTTGCCATATCAGCGGCAACCGTCGCAGTGATTATTTTCCCTTCGTGCATCATGACTTTAGCCGGCGGCTCCGTTCATCTTCCATGATTTGCACGCGTTCAAAGAATTCTTCGACCTCGGGTTCGATGACGTGCCCATTCTCGAGCCATTTAGTACGGAAAACAAAGCCGTACTTTACGGCCGTTTTTGAGGCTCGTTCTAACTCTAGCCCATCAGCTAAAAGAATACTTGTGCCTTTCTTCCCCGCGCGCCCGGTTCTGCCTGCCCGATGGACATATGCATTGGAATCTTCAGGGAGGTCGAGACTGATCACATGTGAAATATCCGGAATATCAAGGCCGCGCGCCCCCAGGTCTGTCGTGACCAAAAGGGGGATAATGCCCTTCCGAAACTGGTCGATCGCGGAATAGCGGGACTGTTTTTCCATTCTCGAAAGAATACTGTTGCATTTCAGCCCTGATGCTTGCAGCCTTTCTGTAGCGTGTTGTACCCGATAGGTGTCGGAAGCAAAGATGAGACAACGCTGCGGCCGTACCGCGGAAATAATTCTCTTGAGAATATCTATTTTTTTTCGATGCTCTGCATAGAACACCCAATGTTCGATAGCCTCGGTGAGAATGCCTTCGCCCGCAAGATCTACAATTATTGGATTGTGCATCCATGGGGATGCTTTTTTGCGGGTTTTCTCTGGAATTGTCGCCGAAGCGAGAGCGCGAACACATGATGCAGGTGCTTTCGAAAGTAAATATTCGACAGGTTCGATATATTCTTTGGAGAACAAGCGGTCGGCCTCGTCCAGCACCAGATATTCTATGGGGGATATATCGAAAAATCGCATGCGAACAAGATCCGCAAGGCGACCCGGCGTGCCGGTAATGATATGCGGGTGCGCTTTCAGTTCTTCCTTCTGATGTGAAAAGTGGGTTCCGCCAAGAAGCGCAAGGCTCTTTATGGGCACCGATGCCGATTGCGCCAGAAGCGCCGCTTGCCGTGCCACTTGAACCGCAAGTTCCTGTGTCGGGCATACTATGAGCGCTGAAGGCCAACCTATGCAGGACAATCGAGCTGGAGATGCAAGTATTCTGGAAAAGATTGGCAATAGATATGCAAACGTTTTTCCTGTACCTGTTTCTGATTGCATGATCAGGTCCTGGCCTTTTAGAAGCACAGGAATTGCACGTTTTTGTACTTCGGTAGGAGCTGAAAAACCGAATGTGTCGAGCGCTTTCACGAGCTGAGCATCGACACCCAGAGATATGAATGCTTCCATAGTATTTCACGCTATACGAAAGGCGCGGCTTATGCAATAAGAGTGATACGTGATGACATACCCATCTCTTTTCGATATATTGAGTGCTCAATGAATCTCGAAGCATTCGTACTCGGCTCGGGCGGCATGATGCCCCTGCCATATCGCCAGCTCACAAGCATGCTTGTTCGCCGTGAAGGTGAGCTTTTTCTTTTTGACGCAGGCGAGGGGACACAGGTATCGATTCGCCGGCTCAACCTCAGATGGAAAAAGATAACCGCTATTTTCATTTCCCACATGCATGCAGACCATGTGACCGGGCTTCCCGGAATCCTCATGCTCTCGAGCCAGGTTGACAGGGAAGAGCCTCTCTATATTTACGGTCCTCCCAGGCTCGCTGAATACATCGAGCAGAATCGTCGCCTTCTCGATATGTATATCAATTATGACATTGTCGTGCGCGAGATATCGGACCGCGAAGTCGTGTGGCAAGGAGAAGATTACACGATTCGCGCCTTCCCCCTTAAGCACACAAAAATGTGTTTTGGATATGTGCTGGAGGAATCGCCACGACCTGGTATTTTCTATCCAGATAAAGCCATGTTGCTGGGAGTGCCTCGCGGGCCGCTTTGGTCGGAATTACAATCCGGCAAAATCGTCACGCTTTCGGACGGCAGGCAAATACGTCCTTCCGAAGTCATGGGCGAGCCCCGCAGTGGCAGAAAATTCAGCTATGTGACCGACAGCCTGTATTTTCCGGAAATCGCAAAGGAAGTATCGAACTCCGATCTCTTTATCTGCGAAGGGATGTTTGAACATGGGCTTGTCGACAGCGCAATTGAAAAGCGGCACATGACCGCGCGCCAGGCAGCGCAGATTGCTCAGGATGCAGGCAATGTCAAGCAGCTCGGGCTTATCCACTATAGTCCGCGCTACGCAGATCGAGACCTGAAGGTGCTGCTCGAAGAGGCGAGGGAAATCTTCCCAAATACGGTTCTGACAAAAGACCGCATGCGTTTCCCCATCGAATTCATTGATTGAGGTAGGTTCTTTCTATTCTTGATTCACTGGTTTGAATGCAAGAATTCTCGATTCGCTTTCGCGTGCTTTCTGGAGCGCTGCATATGCTTCTCTGTAGAGGCGGTCAGGTGGCACGGTCCGTCCATATCGTGCACTAATACCGAAATAGAAAGGCGGCTCTGCAGAGAGGTCTTTATAGAGGCTCGCGGTTGTAGTGAGCACATCATCCAGGTCTACGGCAAGCTTGAGGCATGAACCAGTATCGACTCCTGGCAGAATTGCGGCATGGCATCCTTTCGCAAGTTCGAATACCAGCGTCTCCGAAGCAAAATATTCCCGTATTGTGACGCCCAAGGCAAGAGCACTTGGGTCGCTTTCGCCCGTAAGAACACAATGGATGAGCATGAGGCTAAACTCTTCATCCTCTGACGTCTGGAGCTGCGATTCGAGGGCGCGCTCAAGAGCGGGAGATGCAAGAGAAGGCGGGAAATCATGGAAGGCTGTTTCCTTTTCCTGCTGGGGAGGTGGCGGGGAAACAAATTCCGCATGCTCAAGGTCGTATTCAGTCTCCTGCACTGCAATGCTCGGACGCATTGGCTCTTCAGCCTTTGGTTGTGGTTCAGGCATGGGCGAGGTCTCGGGAATCTCTGTTTCTGCAGGCTCTTGTTTTTTTTCTTCTTCTCCTTCTTCAGGTTCTTCTTCAGGTTCAGGGTACTGGAAAGATTCTTCCTGGGAAGATTCTTCGGAAGATTCTTCGTGGAATGATTCTTCTTGGAATTGCGGGCTTTCCTCGCTTTCGGCAGTGATCTCTTCTTCAAGCTGGGCTATTTCGCCAGGGGGCGGGGCTATTTCAGGTTGCGAAGCGGATTCTGTTTCTTCCTCAGGAAGTGTTTCTGGCTGAGTTTGCGGCTCTCCAGCAGGCGGGGCAGCTTCGAGGGCCGCGGAAGCAGCGGGTTTTTCCTTAAGCACAAATTGAAGAATCACAAGTAGCGCTATCCATATGGCAAGAGCGATAATGGGAAGCAAAAGCGTGTTTGCAATATCTTTCTGCGACAGCACCGAGTAGAGAGCCATAATTTTCATGCCATCGGGCAATGGCGTCATGTAGATGACGGTGGAAAGGCCAGGCGCACGGAACACGCTTCCCGGAGTCGTTGCAGGAGAACCGAAATAAGGTGATTCGTCGGGCATTTTCCAGAGCACAAGTCCATTTCGATCCAGCACTTGAACGGCTAGCAGATGAGCACTTGCATTATAGAGCGATTTCAGCCTGTCTCTGATGAATTGATCGCCGAGTTCCTGTTCGCTGGTAATGGGAGCGACTGCGTTGCGCAGGATCGTATATTCAGCGGATGCTGTTTGTTCGCCGTTAAGGCGGATTTCTCCGACTTTCATTGCGATAAATATGACTGATGCTGCAATGAGAAGGAGGGTTGCAACAAACAATATAATACGAAATATTTGTTTCATTTTTCATCCCCGCGGTTTATACTATGATTATCGGCAGAAACCCGCTGAGTTCGAATGTTTTCTTCTTTGAAGATGCAAGTTTGTACGGGCAAACCGGCAGGAGGATACAAAGCATGTCCGTGGGTATGAAAATCAGAAAGCGGCTATTGCCCGCTGGTTGGTATCCGGAGGATGCAGACGAAATCCGATCTCTGGTTGCTGAATGGACAAAGCTCCAGAAAAACCTGTCCGCATATGCGGTCGTAGCGCCGCACGCAGGCTGGTATTTTTCTGGTGATCTTGCTGCGCGTGCTGTTTGGTCGCTTCGGGAATGCGATACCGTCGTTATTCTTGGTGGTCATTTGGGGTATGGTGACCCTGTTCTCTATGCGTCTGAAGACAATTTCGATTGTACAGTGAGAATTGCCCAGAATGACACGGTATTGCTGGATGCAGTAAAAAAAGAGCTTATCGATGTAGGCATCAATGAATTTGCAGTGGATACCGGCATGGATAATTCCGTGGAAATTATGCTTCCTCTGGCTTCACTGCGATTTCCGGAAGCAAAAATAGCCTGGCTACGGGTGCCGCCGGATTTCAAGGCGAGAGAGCTTGGCTCAGCGCTTGCACGAGCAGCTTCATTGTGCGGAAAATCGCTTTCAGTGATCGCTTCTACGGATCTGACTCATTATGGCCCAAATTATGGTTTTATGCCGCATGGAGTGGGGGAGAGTGCCTGCGATTGGGTACGGAATGAAAATGACAGAGGTTTTATCAATGCTGCACTCGGCATGGACGCCGAGCGCGTTCTTTCGCATGCACGGGAGCACTTTTCTGCATGTTCAGCGGGCGGGGTTGCTGCAGCAATCTCATATTCGCTGGACTCGGGGGCGAAGCGCGGCATTTTGTTGGGTCATAAATTGAGCTACGATGTTCACCCCGACCGGTCATTTGTCGGTTATGCTGGGATTGCCTATGTCATGTAAATGCAGAGCGGGAAAGGCATCGTTTTTTGCTATTTCGATTGCTCTGAGTGTTCAGCCGGAGAAAGCTGTGCCGAGCGGGCGCGCAAGGAAAGCTCCAAAACAGCTTTTTTGAATAAATCGCCCCGCTCGAATTCGTGAAGGAAAAGACCAAAGCTCGCACAGCCAGGAGAGAGCAGCACAACATCGCCATTTTCAGCTGACTGCGCGGCTGAATCGACTGCTTCCTGCATCGAGTTATAAGGCCCCTTGTATGGTATTTTTTCTTTTTCGAGCTGGGCAATGATTCTATCGGTGCCGCTTCCGGCAAGAAAAATAATATCTTTGAGGCTCCTTGCCTTTTCTGCAAATGCGGAAAAATCGCTCGATTTGTCGCTGCCGCCTGCAATGAGCACTACAGGGCATGAAAAACTGTTGATAGCGGCAATCGCTGCATCAGGAATTGTTGCCGTGCTATCGTTGTACCAGCGGACTCCATCGATCTCGGCAACATATTCGAGGCGGTGCGGTACGCCTGGAAAAGAACCCAGCGCAGGCGCAATTTCTGCAGCAGAAAGTCCGAAGGCGCGTAGCGCAACTGCGGCGGCGAGCAGATTCTTTTTCTGATGCAGCCCGGCTACGATTACATGCCGGGGAACCAGAAGCTCGCATGCAGAATCAGCACCGAATGTTCCATAGCCCGCATAGAGTTCAGGATGCTCTTTCGGATCGAGGACATGCCCTGAATGAGGTACACCTGGTTCGCTTTGTGTTCCTTTTGTCACTGAAAGCATGTCGGGAGCGAGCCATCCGCCCCGTGCCCCTATACCGATAGCTTCTTCCAGCGGTTTTTCGCTGTACCAGAGCACAGCCGCACGGGTCTCTTGGGCAAAGGATCTTCCCCAGCTTTGATCGGCATTGCAGATTGTAGAGCATGCTGCATCCTGCGCTTGGTAGATGACGCGCTTGTCAGCGACATATTCCTCCATAGAGCTGTAGTAGTTGAGGTGGTCGGGAAGGATTGTCGTTAGCACGGCGACCTGTGGCTTAAGAAGGCCCAAGCCACGCAAATCTCCAAGCTGCCAGCTCGAAAGCTCAAGCACAACCGGAACATCCGGCGCGGTCTTGTCGAGGAAATCGAGGGGCGAGACAGTAATATTGCCACCCAGCAATGCTGTCTTGCCCGCTTGTGACAGAACATGCCATATCGCGGAAGCAACAGTCGATTTGCCTTTGGAGCCAGTCACTGCGATGAGAGGAGATTTCGAATATCGCAGAAATATTGAAATATCGGTTTCAATGTGCTTTGCAACCTTGAGGTATGGCGAATCGCGGCGAACGGCTGGATTTTTGATGACAATATCGGCATCGATGAAATCCTGTTCGCGATGAGTGCCCAGGACAAAATGAATGTCGAAATCCCGAAGCTGCTCGATTGCTGGTGCAAGTGTGTCCCAGTCCCTGAGATCTGTAACCGTCACATGCGCGCCCGCACGTGCAAAGAATCTCGCGCTCGAAATGCCGCCGCCATGGAGACCCAGTCCCATTATCGTCACTTTTTTGCTGCGGAATTCGGTTATGTCTTCAGTAATGCTCATATCTTTGTCAGCTTTTATAGTTCACGAGAAAAGTATGTCTGTCCAGTGGGGCAATGGGGGCAGTATTCGGCAGCTTTTGGACTCAGTCCAAAAACGAAGAATGTATATGCATTGCGCTCGAATAATTTTGCATATCATAGCAAATTGTGCTAAACAATGATTTTTCTTGACAGATTTCGGATTCGCGAATAGGCTTGAATTGAGTATGAATCGCATAGAAAATCATCCAATTCTTCAGCCTAGGAAAGACCGCCGTCAGATCCGTTTTTATTTCGACGGGAACGAGATTGCAGGGTTCGAAGGGGAAGCGGTCGCATCGGCACTCATCGCATCGGGGTATCATGTGTTTTCGCATCATCATAAAGATGGAGCGCCGCAGGGGCTTTTTTGTGCAAATGGCCAATGCTCGCAGTGTACCATGCTGATTGATGGCATTCCGAAAAAATCCTGCATGACGCCTCTATCTGAAGGCATGGATGTGCGGACCCTAAACGGACTTGCGCATCTCCCTGCGGAAGACGAGCCGCTTGTGCAGGCCGAACGCCGATCGGTGCGAACAGATATTCTTATTATCGGCGCGGGGCCGGCAGGTCTGGCTGCAGCAGCGGAACTTGGGCGGATGGGATATCAGGTTCTGGTTGCGGACGACAAGGCACAGGCCGGCGGCAAACTCATACTGCAGACCCACAAGTTTTTCGGTTCGGAGGCTGATTGTTACGCAGGCACTCGCGGCATCGACATCGCCCATATTCTCGAAGATGAAGCAAAGCGCCATCCTTCAGTGACAATTCTGACAAATGCCCCAGTGGTCGGTATCTACAAGGATCGCAAGGCGGGAATCTATCTCAATTACGAATCATATCTGCTTGTGGAATTTACGGCTCTGGTTGTCGCCGCAGGGGCCCGCGAAAAAGCGCTGCATTTTCCCGGCTGGGATTTGCCAGGCGTCATCGGTGCAGGAGCCTTCCAAACGCTTGTCAACAGGGATCTTGTCAAGGCATATAGAAAAATACTCATTATTGGATCAGGAAATGTGGGGCTTATTGCCGCCTATCATGCTTTGCAGGCTGGTATTACTGTCGCAGGCATTATCGAAGTTGCCGGCAGAGTGAATGGCTATCAGGTGCACGCGGACAAAATTCGCCGCATGGGCGTACCTATTTCGTTAAATTCGACAATTCTCAAGGCTGAAGGCCGCGATAAGGTCGAGCGGGCAATTGTCGCAGCAGTCGATGAAAAAGGTCAGCCTGTTGCAGGCACTGCACGAGCATATAACGTTGATGCAGTGCTCATCGCAGCCGGTCTCTCGCCGTGCAATGAATTTCTCGAGCAGGCCCGGCGCTATGGCATTATGGCAGTGGCTGCAGGCGACGCAGCGGAAATTGCAGAGGCATCGAGTGCGATATATGGGGGAAAGACAGCGGCAATGGATCTTGCCTCAATGCTCGGCAGGAAAATCATGGTCAATCCCGAATGGGAGACGACACGCAGAATCCTTGCTTCGCGTCCCGGTGACAGATATGAACGTTCTCCTGTCGTTCCAGGCAGCGAATGGAGGCCCGTATTTTTCTGTTCGGAAGAGATTCCCTGCAACCCCTGCACCACAGTTTGCCCTGTAGGAGCGATTCAGCTTCACCCTGTGCATGGTACTCTCATGGACCTGCCGTATTTCGAAGGAGATCGATGCACGGGCTGCGGCTCATGCGTCGCAGTCTGTCCCGGTCTTGCCATCACGCTAGTGCGTCGCATCCCCGGTGAAAAAGCATTGGCAGGTAAAGGACCGGATGATGCAGCGTTGGGCAACAGCGCCTTGGATGCCACTACAAAGGGCGATAACATACCGAGTAACACCTTGCCGAACAACAGCGCGCACGTGGTTCTGCCATGGGAATTCAATGCAGATTTCGATATTGGAAGCGAACTGGACCTCGTCGATCAGAAGGGCGATTTTGTCGAAAGAGCGCCAGTCGTTTCGAAACGCAGAGTTGCTTCGAGAAATACATGGCTTTTAACATTCCAGGTCGATATTGCTCATGCTTCGAGAATTGCCGGGATTCGGGTTCAGCCGCAGGAAGCAAGCGCTTTTCAGCCTGCTGAGATTCCAGCCGATGGGGCGGCGGATACTGTTCTATGCCGCTGTGAGCGTGTCACTCTGGGAGAAATCGTAGCATTTATCAGGAATAACAAGGTTCGCGACATCAATCAGCTGAAATCGCTCAGAGTCGGTATGGGGGCATGCGGTGGTAAAACATGTTCTCAGCTTGTCGGCAAAGCGTTCCGACTTGCCGGTACAGATCCAGCGGAAGTAGAGCCTGCTACTCAACGGCCTTTGTTCATGGAAATGCCTATGGGAGCTGCGGTGAATGAAGGCCTGCACAAGCTGGGTGGTAAGGAAGCTGGCGCGCGGGGGGCACCATGAAGCACTTCGATGTTGTCATCATTGGGGCTGGTTCAGTCGGTGTGCCGCTTGCATGGCAGCTTGCAGCGCGAGGATTGAAGGTGGCGGTCATCGACCAAGAAGCATCCTGGGGAAGGGGCCAGAATAGAGCCGCGATTGGAGGTGTGCGTGCCACCCACTCGGATCCGGCAAAGATTCGCATCTGCCTTGAATCGATCAAGATATTTTCTTCTTTGGAATCGAACTATGGACTCGATGTGGAGTGGCAGCCTGGAGGCTATCTCTATGTTGCATATGATGAAGCCACAGAAATGCAGTTTCGCTCCCTTCTGAAGAAACAGAAAGCCGCAGGGCTCGAAATCGATTGGATAAGCCCAAAAGATATCGCTCGACTGGCACCAGGCATTTGTACCGAAGGACTTCTGGGCGGTACATTCAGCCCTCACGATGGCTATGCTTCACCCCTCATGGCTTCGACTGCGTTTCATAAGCTCGCCCTCGATGCTGGTGTTTCCTTTTTCTTCAATAGTCGTGTCGAAAATATCCGCAGGGTTGACAATGCCATTATCTCGCTCACTGCCGGACAAGAAGAATTTTCGGCTGAGCTCTTTGTAAATGCGGCAGGTGCGGAAGCTGCGGATATAGCCAAGATAGCTGGTTTTGAAATTCCTGTATTCCCCGACTGCCATGAAGCAGGTGTGACTGAGCCAGTCGAACGATTTATGCAGCCGATGATCGTCGATATCCGCCCAGACGCCGAATCAGGCAATTACTATTTTTATCAAGCAAGAACGGGACAAGTAGTATTCTGCATAACGCCAAGGCCACAGATATGGGGCCGCGACAAGGATTCTACTTCGACCTTTCTCCCGATCTGCGTGCGTCGAATGCTCGAGCTCTATCCCAGACTCCGCAATCTGCGGATACGCCGGACATGGCGCGGTATGTATCCGATGACACCTGACGGCTTGCCGATCATCGGATACCCTGACATGGCGGTCAATTTTCTTCAGGCTGTCGGCATGTGCGGCCAAGGTTTTATGATGGGTCCCGGCCTCGGGCACATTTTGGCCAAGACTATCATGGCTGGCGGTTCTCATGCCAATCCGGCGGGAGCAACCGAATACGATTTCATTTTCGATGAGCTGTCGATCAACAGAAGTTTCGATCATGCCGAATTGTTGAAGTGATTGACAAAATTCTCGCTTTGAACGATATTCACAGTAGTTTAGTAGGAATTTACTATGTTTCAAGTACCAACCAAGACTCAATATGCAATCCGCGCCCTTGTACACCTTGTACATGCTGGCTCGGCAAGCGTGGCAACCATCGCTGAAGCTGAACATATTCCTGCCAAATACCTCGAAGCAATATTGAGTCAGCTCAAAAGTGCGGGGCTCGTTATATCTGACAGAGGCCGGAGCGGCGGCTACAGGCTTGCAAGAGCAGCGAGCATCATCCAGATGAGCGAAGTCGTGCAAGCAACAGAAGGGGAAATTCGACCCGTGGAATGTATTGATAATGCAACAATTTGTGTTGTATCTGAAGGATGTCTTCCACGGCGCTTCTGGCTTGGCCTTAAAAAGACTGTCGATGAGTATCTTGCGTCAGTCACGCTCGCTGAAATAGCCGAACCGGGGCTTGCAAATTCCTTATCTGCATTCCGGAAGCGTCCGGCTCCAGCGAAAATGAACAACGGGGGCAACTAACATGAACGCACGCTATGTGTATATGGATTACAATGCGACGACTCCTTTGAGACCTGAAGTGCGAGACCTCATGGTCAGAATGCTCGATGTATATGGCAATGCTTCGAGCATGCATGAACTGGGCCGAGTTGCCCGCGCCGAAATCGAGGAAGCAAGGGCACATGTCGCTGCGCTCATCGGTGCACAGAACCCTTCGCGAGTCTATTTTACCTCCGGCGGATCGGAATCGAACAATACGGTTTTCAATACCATGTTTCTCATCGGGCGAAACCAGAAGCGCCGAAAAATCATCACGACATCCATCGAGCATCCGTGTGTGCTCAATTCCGCAGCTCACCTTCGCGATGAAGGGTTCCCCGTGGTGTTTCTCCCTGTCGACAAGTATGGACGCGTCGAGATGGATGCATATCGCGCGGAATTGAGCTCTGATGTGCTTCTGGTTTCCGTCATGGCAGCCAATAACGAAATCGGAACGATCGAGGATATCAAGACGATCGCAAGGCTGGCAAAAGAACAGGGTGCGCTGGTTCATACCGATGCAACGCAGGCAGCAGGCAAGATTCCGGTCTCGGTCGAAGATTGGGGAGTGGATTACCTTACGCTTTCCTGCCACAAAATCTATGGCCCAAAAGGGATAGGTGCGCTCTATGTGCGCGAACGAGCACCGATAGAGCCGCTTATCCGCGGGGGACATCAGGAAGGTGGTGTGCGAGCCGGCACTTACAACAACTTAGGGATTATGGGTTTTGGAGAGGCCGCGCGGCTGGCACGTATAGAGCTTGCGGAATATGGGCAGAATGTCGGCAGATTGAGAGCCATGCTCCGCGCTTTGATTCTCGAACGCGTGCCCAATGTGCGCATAAACGGGCACCCGACAGAAGTGCTGCCGAACACGCTCAATGTCTCTTTCCCGGGAGCAGAGGGTGAGTCGATTCTGCTTTCGCTGGATCTCGAGGGCATCGAAGTGAGTACAGGAAGTGCATGCGCTTCGGGGAGCCTTGATCCATCCCATGTGCTCATGGCAATCGGTCTAGGCCCGGAATTGGCACATGGCTCGATTCGCTTTTCGCTTGGCAAGTACACGACTGAAGATGATGTACGATATGTCGCAGATACATTGCCGCCGATTATCGCTCGCTTGCGGCGCATGTCTACAGTGCCGGCCGAGGAAATCATGGGAGAGATGCACACAGAAGCAGCGCATACGGAGGAAGCAGAATAATGGACGCATTCCAATGGTTGTATTCCGACATTGTAAAGGATCATTTCACCAATCCTCGCAATGTCTTCGATCCCGATAGAGATAAAGATTTCAAACCGGACGCAGAAGGCATGGTCGGCAATATAAAATGCGGCGATCAGATGATGTTCATGCTCAAAATCCACAACGATATCATTGCCGATGTTCGATGGAAAACCTATGGATGCGCCTCCGCCATTGCAAGCACTTCGATGCTTTCGGAAACCATAAAAGGCATGAATATTCGAGATGCATATCACATAAAGCCCGCAGACATCGCAAATCGCCTCGGCGGTCTGCCTGAGAACAAGATCCACTGTTCAGTGCTCGGCGACAAGGCACTCAGAGCGGCAATCGATGTATACCTCGAACAGCATGGCAGAGCTGGCGAATTCAAAGGCGAAGATGCGCAGATCATCTGCAAATGCCTCAATATCACCGACAAGGACATAGAAGAAGCAGTCAAACAGGGGGCCCGCGACTGGCATAGCCTTCAGGAAGCCACAAAGATCGGCACGGTCTGCGGCTCATGCAAAACAAAGGCAGAAGAACTCCTGCATGAATTTGGCCATATCTACAGCTGAAGAAATTGCTGCTGCGCAGACATTCATCCTCGAAAAGGGAAGAGAGCACTATCGCGATCTGCCATGGCGAAAAACGAATAGCCCATGGGCGATTCTCGTTTCGGAAGTAATGCTCCAGCAGACACAGGTGCCGCGGGTTTCGAAGATTTTTCCTCTATGGATGGAGCGCTTTCCAGCCCCTTCTGCACTCGCCGCTGTTCCTTTAAGCGAGGTTCTGAAGGCATGGAGCGGCCTCGGATACAACAGAAGGGCGCTGAACCTCCAAAAGGCCGCCCAGATTCTTGCCCTAGAGTACAAAGACTCTGTCCCGCCTTCTGAAGAAGCTCTGCGAAGCCTTCCGGGCATTGGTGTCTACACAGCCAGAGCAGTGCTCGCATTCGCGTTCAACATTGCTTCGGTGTTTCTCGAAACGAACATTCGCACGGTTTTTATACGGCATTTCTCTTCTGCATTGCACAGAGAGGCCAACGGCACAATATCCGACAGAGACCTCGAGAAAATCGGCCAGCGTTTGCTCGACCGGCAAAACCCGCGCGCATGGTACACTGCTCTCATGGATTATGGCGCATGGCTCAAACAAAACGAAGGGAATTTCGGAAAGCAGGCAAAAAACTACCGCCCCCAATCTCCCTTCAATGGCTCAATTCGGCAGCTCCGAGGCGCGATTCTCAAGACTTTGCTGGAAACATCGCCCATGGCGGTCGATCGCGTTGCTGAGCGCCTAAAGACAGAGCCTGCAAGGATATATTCCTGCGCGCTGCAGCTTGCTCAGGAAGGGTTTTTGGAGATAGATGCAACGGAAACAGCGGATGCGCTGGAAAGTATACGATGGCCAGAGAGCGCAGCTTTTGACTCAATTTTGCTCAATCTACCGTAATGCCAGCGCATTATCGCAACGCCAGCACAATCCGAGCCCTATAATGCAACATTATTCATAAACTGAGAATAAATATTTACTACTTGACGAATCTTTATTTGCACGCATATTCTATGCTTATTCAATGCCAATTTCTTTCTTGTCAATTTCATAGACAATACGTCCAATTTTCTGGCCTTTCTGGACGGGTGCCTTGACAGTTTTGGGCAATTCGATTCTGGCTTGGACTCTATCTTTGAGCGATGAAGGCACGGTGATGGCAGCTTCTCCTTTAGGTTCAGGGAAAAGCTGAATGGTTTTCCCAAACCATACACGCAGGGGTTTGGGCGCAATATAGCCGGGTCTTGCCGTGCTGAAATTCGAAAATGCCCAATCCAGAAGAGCCTTTGTATCTTTTGTGCGCACTGCAGTGCCATTAGCGTATGGGGTCGAAGAACCGCCAAGCAATACAGCTATGAATCGTGTCCCATTCCGCTGGGCTGTGGCGGCCATATTGTACCCGACTTCTATAATATAGCCGGTTTTCAGGCCGTCTGCGCCATCATAGCTGAAAATCAGAGGATTGCGGTTATACTGGATAATGATGCCATCGGGATGGTATCCCGCAGTAGCATGTTCCGGCCTCGGGAATTGAATAGATTTGACAGAGTGCAGTTCTTTCAGCGCCTCTGGATGCAGCTCGATATACCGTTTGCAGAAAAGCGCAAACTGGCGTGCGGTTACGAGGTTTTTTTCTGACAAGCCGCTGGGTTCTACAAATGTCATGCGATCGAATCCCATTTCGGCCACAGCTTTATTCATCATCTCGGCGAAACGCTCGTTCGAGCCCGCAATTCGCCTTGCAAGCGCATATGCCGCATCATTTCCGGATACAACAGCCGCGCCCAGCATGAGATCCCGAATGCTCACCTTCATTCCTGGTCGCAGATACATGAGCGATGAACCATAGGGAATGTATGGCGAACAGTCTCTTGCATCGATTTCGACCATTTCATCAGGAGAAAGCCTACCTGCTTTGATCTCTTCCATCACGAGATGAAGGGTGACGAGCTTCGTCAGGCTGGCAGGTGGTAGTGCGATGTCAGCATTCTTTTCATAGAGAACAGTCCCTGTTGCTGCATCTATGATAATTGCCGACCGTGCATTCAGCGACGGAGGCCGAGGTATTTTGACATCAAATTGACTGTATTCATCGAAAGAGAGCGCTGATGTGCTCGCTATCGCAAAAAGCTCAAAAAAGAATAAAAATACAATAAATAGGCGTAAGGCGCGCACGCCATCCAGCCTTTTTGATCCTACATAGTTCATTTTTGAATTCCGGATCAGAAATCGGCTTGGCGCGGAGCTCTCGGGAAGGGGATTACATCGCGAATATTCGTCATGCCGGTCACATAGAGAAGAAGGCGTTCAAATCCCAAGCCGAACCCGCTGTGAGGCGTCGATCCGAAACGGCGTAAATCCAAATACCAGTTATAGACTTCTTTCGACAACCCGAGCTCATCAATGCGTTTTTCCAGCACATCAAGCCGCCATTCGCGCTCGGAGCCGCCGATTATTTCGCCGAAACGGGGAACAAGCACATCCATTGCAGCAACCGTTTTGCCATCTTCGTTCTGCTTCATATAAAAGGCTTTTATTTCTTTTGGGTAATCTGTGACGACGACAGGCCCGCCGACGACCTTTTCGGTAAGGTATTTTTCGTGTTCACTCTGAAGGTCACAACCCCAATACGGTTTGAATTCAAATTGTATGTTTGCAGATTCGAGTTCGCGGATCGCATCGGTGTAAGTCATATGTGCAAAGGGCGTTTGTGCCACTTTTTCGAGCGATTCGCGCAAGCCGGGCTGAATGCGTTCGTCGAAAAATGCAATGTCTTCAGCACAGTCTTCGAGCGCAACAGCGACAAGATATTGGATGAATTCGGTCGCCGAGCGCATCAAGATCGAGCGTCGTGACCTGGAACATTGCACCTGCGCCCTCTGCATCGCTTGCAGTGATGATAGGGGTGTGCACATAGTAAAAGCCTCGTTCCTGGAAAAACTGGTGAATTGCAAAGGCCATGCGATTGCGCACGCGCGCGACTGCTCCGAAGGTATTCGTCCGCACTCTCAGGTGGGCAAGTTCGCGCAGAAATTCAAGGCTGTGCGCCTTTTTTTGCAAGGGGTAACGGTCTGCAGGCGCTTCACCGATAAGCTTTACGCGAATGACGGAGACCTCGGCTTTTTGGCCTTTCGCGGGGGAAGGCACGAGTTTTCCTGCAATTTCAACGCTCGCGCCGGTAGCCATTCGCGCAAGCGTAGACTTCAGGGCTTCATTTTCAAGGAGAGTACTCTCCACCACACATTGAATATTCGACAAGCAGGAACCATCGTTTACTTCGATAAAAGTGGACTGCTTCGTTTCGCGCTTTGTGCGCACCCATCCGCGGATGGTCACTTCCTGCCCGATAGGCTCCATTGCGAGCAATTGCTTGATAGTTGGAAGAAGCGTCATGTGAATCTCCCGAAAAAAGCGTCAGACATGACTTTTCGTCAAGCTGCAAAATGCATATACTTCTTTGTAGCACGACAGGCGCATTGTGGTCAAATCCCATAGGCTTGTTCAGCTGTTACGCCTGGTAGAATGAATGCATAATCGGAGTTGAGCGTGAGATACAGTGTATCGACTGCATATTTATTGTGGTTTATTTCCGGCTTCGGGGCTCTTGGATTCCACAGGTTTTATCTCGGCAAGACAGGTACAGGGCTTCTGTGGCTGCTCACAGGCGGGCTTGGCGGCATCGGCTGCATATATGATTTGTTTACCCTGCCAAGCCAGGTCCGCGAGGCGAATATTGCGTATGCTGCAAGGGAGGCTCTGGGATATGATGCCTACGGCGCGGGCAGCGGGTTCATTGCGCGGGTGCGGCCAGCCGAGACTCCAGAGCGAGTGATTCTCAGGATTGCCAAAGCCAACAATGGCATGGTCACAGCGGGCGAAGTAGCGATAGAGGCGAATATTTCGATCGAAGAAGCTCAGAAGCAGCTCGACAGCCTTGCCAAAAAGGGTATCGCGCAGGTGCGCGTTCGCAGTTCGGGCGTGCTTGTCTATTTCTTTCCTGAATTTTCAAAAGAAAATGCCGATTTTATTGATTGAAAATTGAGTTCCGAGGCGCAGAAGCGCGGGCTTTGCTGTGCTGTTCGCGCAGTCGCATCGGAGGATTGCACAGCGCCTTGATTACCGGCTACCGCCTCGCGCCAGAGCTAATTTCCGCGATTGTCGATGAGGGCAAAATCGCGCAGGCCTCCGGAGATGTGGGGTAAATAGCGATAATTTGTCTTTTCAAGCGCCCTTTTTGCATAATTGTACGCTTCAATGCAGGAAAGCACATTGCAATTTTATTTGTAATGGTTGCCTCGAGTCTTCTTTTGGCAGACATGATGGCATGCAAGCCTCGTATTCGCCTGCCCGAAGATGGCAGCATGACAGGAAGCACAAAATGGCTCGTCATCTCATCTCTGTATTGTCAGATGAAGGCCGAGCCAGCGAGTGCTTCGCTGGATAAAGGAATTCTCCGGAAGGGGACTGTGCTCAAGATCGAGGAAAGCCGTTTCAGTACGGCCGAAAATGAGCAGGGAACGCTTTGGTTCAAGGTTCAGAATGCAGGCCAAAGCGGCTGGGTCTCAAGCAGAGACGTACATGCCTACCCAACCGAGATGCAAGCCAGAAACGCTGCCCGCAGGATGGAGTGATATGGATTTTATACGAAGCTGGATTATTCCGCCGCTTATAGGCGCTATTATCGGATACTTTACGAATTGGCTCGCAATCAAAATGCTGTTTCGGCCATACAGGGAAATCCGGATTGGCGGTATAAAAGTGCCATTTACTCCCGGCATCCTGCCGCGAGAGCGCGAGCGCCTCGCAGAGAGCCTTGGCGATACGGTCGCTCAGGAACTCTTGACTCCAAAAGTAATTACTGACAGGATTCATTCGCCGCAGGTTCAAGAGACAGCAGCAAGGGCTGTAAGCATCGCAATAAAAGGTTTTCTGGACCAGGATGCCGAGCGCCTGTTTTTGGTACAGCGCCGCGAACAGATAAATCCGGAACATGCAGAGCTAGACCTGGAAGGCGCTGCATCTGGCTCTTCGCTTGCACGACAAATTGTCGAATCGCTGAGACGTCTGGTGGCTTCGGCTGACGTCCAGACTGCAGCCCAGCGCATTTTTGCTGAATTCATAACGCGGCTTGGCAGACTGAAATTTCAGTCGCTCGTTTCGAAGCAGCAATTCGTTGCAGGCATTATGAAGGCTGCGGCATCGATTGGGAGCCAAAGCCTCGATTCGGATAATGTCCATACGCAGAGCGCAGACAGCGGAAATGGATCTACCTATTCGGGTTTGATGCCGATAGGGAAGGCGCTTCTGCAGCTGCCTCCCGATGCGACAATTCGGGTTGCGGCCGACAGCGTGGTTCCTTCTGCATATGCCTTGTTTTTGCCGGAATTGAAGCAATTTCTTCGCAGCAAAGAATTCCGCTCTCGACTCGAAGTCGAAGGCCGCTCGTTTGTAAAAAGAGCGCTGGATCGGCTCGGACCCATGCAGCGCCTCTTTGTTTCGCTCGCCGGGTATGAAACGAGAATCTCGCAAAGCATGCCTGAGACAATTGACGACCTCATCAAAACAATAGAACTTCTGCTCGATGAACCAGAAGTGCCTGAGCGGCTGGCAGAGGCCGCATGCGCCGCAATCGTCTCGCGCCGGGCAAAAACAGAACAAGCCAGCAGCACAGTCTCCACGCAGGGAGAAAACATAGCTTCAGCAATCGGGCAATCGCTCAGGGAATCTTCCAACGAACTCAGGCTGAGAGCTGAACGGGTATACGATGATATCGCAGATCTCAGCCTTGAAGAGCTCGCAGGAGGCCGGATGAACGCAGAGGATATTTCCGGGTTTGTTCTTTCTGCTTTTGTCCGCGCCATAGACAGCGAAAAAGAAATTTCTTCCTCGACGATAGGAACACTGTTCATCGATGTGCTGAAGGAATCAGCCAGAGGGAAAACAATCGCTGAATTCTTTGGAATTCAAGAGCAGGATATCGAACAGATTTCTCGCTCTCTCGCCAATGCCTTGCTTCAACTGATCGAAGCGCGCATGCCTCTTTTGGTCGAAGCAATGGATATAAGGGACATGGTGTCCGAAAGAATCGACAGCCTTGACATAAAAGAAGTGGAGCGCATTGTACTCCAGGTGGTCAGTCATGAGCTTGCATGGATCACCTGGCTGGGCGGAATTCTTGGCGCTATGATCGGTTTTGTACAGAGCTTACTTGGGGTTCTTTAGCTGGCGACCTTCTGTCCAGCCTTTTGAAAGAAGCTTTTTATATTCTGCGCATAAATAAAAGGAGCCTGTGACGAGAAGGCTGCCGCCTTTCTCTTGAGTGCGCCGCACTGCTTCCATAATTGCCGATGCCGTATCTTCGATGAAGATGCTGTCTGGTTTTCTCTTATGGAAACTTTCAAAAACAATTTCGGGTGCGCTCTGTTTGAAGCTTCCTGGGCGCGTAATGATAATGTCTTCGAACGAAGAGGCGAGCAAATCGGCCATTTCATCATGGCGCTTGTCGTATGCGCATCCGAACAGCAATATTCGAGGCAAGGGAGCGAGTTCCAGAAACGTCGAAAGGATTGTTCGAACCGATTCTGGAGTATGCGCACCGTCGAGCACAATAAATGGCTTTTTTGAGGCAATTTCAAACCGGGCGAGCATTGTGGCCTTTTTAAAGCCTTCCTGCATGTGTTCGGAATGGATTGAGACAGGCAACTGCGAGAGCGCTAGCCCTGCCAGAGCCATATTGCCTGCGTATATCGAGCCTATGAGCTGCGTCTGGACGGGGCAGGGGCGGCCGCCCAGAACATTGTGCACTGCGGAAGGTGCGCGTGGGTCGGCTTCGAGTACACATCGCGTGCCGCCGGCATCGACCTCGACCTTGGAAACATGGATATCGCGGCCGACTACCAGGCAAGGAGCCTCCATGGCTGCTGCCTTGGCTTCAATGACTTCGAGTGCTTCGGCTTTTGGCTGAATGGTGCAAACCGGGACTTTTTTCTTGATGATTCCCGCTTTTTCGCCGGCTATGAGGGGAATAGTCGAACCGAGAAACTGCGTGTGTTCGAGCTCTATGGGGGTAATCACGCATACATCGGGAGAAACAATATTCGTAGAATCGAGACGCCCGCCAAGCCCAACCTCAATGACCTGCGCCTTGAATCCTGCTATGCGAAATGTGCAGAATGCGATAAGCGTGGTCAGTTCAAAATAGGTGGGCAGCTCGCCGCCGGGGAAATAATCGGCCGTCTTCCCCTCGACCAGCTCAAAGACCTCATCGGCAGCCCTCAGAATGATATCGTCGGGCAACTCTTCGCCTGCACGAGTGATTCGTTCCTTCCAGGAAATTATGTGCGGAGAAGTATAGAGCCCTGTGGGTATGCCTGATGTTTCGAGCGCGCTTGCGATGAAGGTGGCGACGGAGCCTTTCCCCTTAGAGCCGGCGACATGGATAGTCATTCTCCCAAGGTGCGGATTGCCGAGCCGGCTGGCCATCCAGTTCATGCGGTCGAGCTTGAATTCGGTCGCTTGTCCTTTTTCCACATTCACATAGCCAAGGACAAAATCATAGACCTCTTCGACGGATTCGAAATGTAACTGATTCACAGGAACAGCATGCGTTCGAAGTAAGTATTCGTCAAGTAAGGTCTCCGTTCATAGCAATCAAGGCGATGGCGCGAGTTGCCGATAACCTATATCGAGGGTCAGCGTGAGAATTATCCATGCAGCTGAAATAGGGCCATCCGCAAAGCCATCTAGCCGCAGACGAAACCGCGGTACAGCTTTTTCTCAAAAAACTCCTTCGGCGGCTGAAGAATCTGCACGTGTCGATCAGCCTCTTCATCTGCATGATAAACAAATCATTGTCATCATTGAGTCCGAAGGCGCGGTGTTCGATATCCATCGATATTGGCATGAGACAGCGTACCTTCCTTCATTCATTGGGTGTTTCGGGGGCAGTGTCGATCCTTCGCTGAGCGGCGAAGTATGGCGCACTGTGGCCCTTAAGTCTTCTCTGAGGGGGGAGCCACCTCTCGTTATCCTTCTCGCTGCGCTGCGTGTTCTGAATACCCTTTCGCCTTCCATGCAGCGGGCAGTCGTCATCAAAACACTCGAAAAATACAGCCTTTCGGATAGCAGTACGGAAGATCTTCTCAAGCTGGATGAGAAGCATCCTGTCGAGATGATGGTGATTGACTGGCTGTCCATGGCGGAAGGCTTGATACAGGAAACAGGAAGAGTGCCCCATTTCAGCACTGCGGAGGAATTTCTGAGGAGCGTGTCATATATCGCGCCGCAATCCCAGGTTCTTGTCTATAGTACGCTCACTGAATCATCCGCCATGAGAATGTGGCAGAGTTCCGGGCTTGGTGAATGCTTTTTCAGGATTGCTGGCAAGGAGCGGGGCAAGGCCGGAGAATACCTTCGTGCAGCGATGTCTGCTGGCTTCGAACGTTCAAGCATTGTCGCAATTGGCGCTTCAGCCGCAATGTTCCGCGCAGCGCAGCTGGCGGGAATACGGTTTTTCCCAATAGTGCCCGAGCAGGAAGAAGAGAGCTGGAAAATTCTTGCTGAGCAATGGTTCCCGGCTTATCTCCGCGGAGAGGCCTGGAAAGTAGATATGCAAGCGGAAAAATTCTACGAGCAGATGTGCCATGAATTCAGCGTGCGCGAAACCGCGGAAGAGATCGGCAGGAAATTTGGTCTGCAGCAATCAAAGCCCAAGCTTGTATAAGGAAATGAATATTGGCCAGGAAGGGGATCGGTTGTAACGCCGGACGATTCCTTCCAAGATTTTTTTGTCTTTCTGGTTGAATATCGATCGGAAGGCATTCCCGTAAGCAGTTTTCGGATCGAGCCATTGAGCAAGCTCCTCGTCATCGATTGGGCGCGTAAAGTCACCATTCAGCAGTATGCTTTCCAACATTGCTTCTGGGAAATGAGAGCGGAGGAGATCGCGCCAATCGCTGCTATTTTGCCGGGGCTGGGGCTTTGCTGCATAGGTCGGCCCGCCTTGCCTTTCTCGTTCGAATGCTCCAAGCCGTGCTAGGAATTCTGTTTCTTCTTTTGCAAGGCTTGCGACGGACGAGAGGGCGCCAGATAGCATCGATGAGCGCGATACATCGATATCGAAAGCCAAAAAACGCAATACTTTCAACGCTGATTGCTTTATCTGGAAAGCGAGTGCTTCAATCACACTGAAAGGAACTTTTTCGGCTTCACACACAAGAATGAATGCAGGATGGGCTTCATCCAGGAATGCGGAGATCTTCTTTGGACCTTCTGAACCATTGTTGCATTCATTATAGAGCAGAATATCAGGCTGCAATATTTCTGTAATGGCTCTGGAGAGATTCTCGAGTTGCATCCGGGCCGATTCATCATTGAGCACAGCGAACACCTTCCCCTCGCTGGCGCGGCGGATTGCTTCCATTGCATAAAAACCTGCGCGGGGGTCAGCAACGAGAATGTTGTCGATCGATGAAGGCGACACAAAGTCAAAAACAGCCTTGCGAATTGCAAGCAATCGTTCGGTAGCGGAAAATTCGCTGCGAATTCTCCAGCGTGTGCGGGATTCGCCTTCTTTCGACCACACCAGGCTTTGTGAAGAGCTCTCGTTCTCGATGTCGCTCGGAAGCACTGCAAGCTGCGCTTCGCGCCGCACCAATACTTCGGCACGCCTCGTTCCTTCAAAGCCTATCTGGCTTGGGAAATAAAACAGTTTTCCCGCAAGAGCAGCTGGCAGATACTGCTGTGCCACCCAGTGGTCACGGTACGCATGGGGATACTGGTAGCCTTCGCCGTGGCCAAAAGCCGCCTTGTCACGGTTTGCATCCTTGAGATGATCCGGAACTTCAGCCTGTTCGCTCTGGACCGCTTGCAGTGCGTCGAAATAGCCGAGTATGGAATTGGATTTGGGAGCAAGCGCGCAATAGAGTGTAGCGTGTGCAAGGTGGAATTGGCCTTCTGGGAGTCCTACTCTATCGAAGGCGAGGGCACATGAGCTTACGACATTGATAGCCTGCGGGTCGGCGAGGCCTATGTCCTCTGAGGCAAGGATGAGAAGCCGCCTCAGAATAAAGTCGGGGTCTTCGCCCGCATAGATCATTCGGGCGAGCCAGTAGAGGCTGGCATCGGGATCGGAGCCCCGTACGCTCTTGATAAATGCACTTATTGTATCGAAATGATAATCGCCGTCTTTGTCGTACAGCACGGCACGGCGCTGAATGCTTTCTTCGGCTGCGCTCATGCTGACGAAAATTTTCGAGCCTTCTGGAGGTGGCCATTGCGGAGTGCTGGTCTCGACTGCAAGTTCGAGCGCATTGAGCAGACTGCGCGCGTCTCCATCGGCGGTATCGATAAGATGCTCAAGGGCACCCTCTTCGAATTCCACGGTGTAAAGGCCATATCCTCGTTCTCTGTCTCCGAGAGTCATCTGCGCGACTCTGAAAAGATCATTGCGCGTCAATTGCTTGAGGACAAAAACCCTCGACCGTGATAGTAGGGCGCGGTTTACTTCGAAAAACGGGTTTTCTGTTGTGGCGCCAATAAGAATGGCTGTTCCATTTTCAATCCATGGGAGGAGGGCGTCCTGCTGGCTTTTATTCCACCGGTGTACTTCGTCGATAAAAAGAATAGTCTTTCGCCCATACATGTCGCGATAGGTCTTAGCCTGCTCGATTGCCTCGCGCAGGTCAGCGACGCCCGAAAGCACCGCGTTCAGCGTAATGAAATGGCTTTTGGTCGTGTTTGCGATAATGCGTGCAAGCGTTGTTTTACCTGTACCAGGCGGCCCCGCAAATATCACCGAGCTGAGCTGGTCTTTCTGGATTGCACGCCTGAGCAGTCTGCCTTCTCCTACAATGTGTTCCTGGCCCACAAACTCATCGAGTGTGCGTGGGCGCATTCGACTTGCAAGAGGTTCGCCGCTTTCAGGGGAATGCGCAACAGATCCAGGGCTGAAAAGAGGGTGCGGAGGCATACTATTCGGCTGTCCAGCCACTCCAGGCTCCAGCGCCGTTATTCGCTGCGGGGTCGAAGGTGTCTTTGTAAAGCGCATAGGAATCTGTGCCGCCGGCTGCAAGCATCACATAGAGAATATTCGCATTGTTTGACGGCTGCCAGAAACCGATTATGTGCTTCGACAACATGGTACTCAGGTATACGCTTGAGGAAGTCGATAGGTAGTTTGAGCCGTTTTCCTTGAGAACTCCAGTCCCTGTTTCATCGTATTCATAGTATCCATAGGTGGCAATGCCTTTGCCGACCAGAATTGTCTTGGCTGAAGCCGGCTGTGTCAAAAGAAAAAGCGGGCCCAGTTTTGTCGAAGCTTTGATGGTGATTGGGGAGGCCCATACTCCGGATTGGTGGCTATATACAAGTCCGTCACTTCGCGAAATCAGAACTCGGCCTGCGCTGTCCGTCGCAAGCCCAAGCAGTCCTTGTGGAATGGCGGGTGTCGTATCTTCAGCCATTGCACCAGCTGCGCCATGATACGCATTGCTGTCGGAAATTGCCCAATATTCGCTTCCGTCCCAGACAATATCGATGAGGGGACGGCTTATGTTTGATATGCCTGTGCTCTTGAATGCAGAACCATCATAATAGCAGAGAGAATATACGCCCGACGCATGGGAAGCAACAAACAACGTTCCATTGACGTACTTGAGCCAGTCGACCGCCGCGCTGCTCCCGATAGAAGCTGCCGCGTTCATGGCCGTCCATGTCCTTCCGCTGTCGCTTGTCCAGTATATATCCTTAAGCACATTATTGCTGTCGGCTTTTGCTACGAATACATTGGTGCCATCCGACGCTAGACCTGCGGCGAAATAATCCGTAGAGCCATTCACCGAAAGCACATTCCAGGGAGCACTGCCATCGATTGGGCGCCAGACAACTTGGCCAAGGAGCGCATAGTAATTTGCTGTATCATTTGCCATTGCGCGCACAGTGACATTCTTGAAGAGGTCGACACCAACCTGCTTTGTTTCCTGACTTATGCTTTTGAAAATGCTGAATGAATTGTCGCACCCTGCAAACAGCACAAGCAATGTCAGCGCCAGCGCCGCGTGGAGGCCTGCATTGCTGGAGCCCTTCCTGGATATAGCAGCATTCTTCTGCTTTGCACTCTCGTTTGCGCTCCCGTCTGCGTGGACCTTATCTAATTTTTTGTCAAACAATAAAATATCCATCGATTACTCTCCTTGGAATTAGAAGTGGTACTGGGCGCCAATCGAGAATTCCAGAAAATTGGCGTAGCTGTCGAGGTTCGCATAACTGCCCAGATGGATCTCCGGCACAAACCACCACATGAGTTTTCCGCCAATGCTCCAGGATTCGCTGATATATCGCGATATTCCTCCACCCAGCTTTGCTATCGGCGAAATAATCCCATTCCCCGAAAGCCGCATGACATTCATGCCAATTTCGGTAGATATGTCGAACTCCATGGGGTCGGTTCCGAATACATAGGTCGACGACAGGCAGACAGGAGCCAAGAACAAGGTCCTTCCGCCGACAGTAGTGACAAATGAACCGGCGATGGACCCTCCGATGCCCAGATTTTTCCCAAGCATATATCGGTATAGTACGCTAAACGCTGCACCCGGACTCATGTTCGGCGACGAAATCACCGCAAAATTGCTGTCGAGCACAAAAAGGGGGAGAAATCCTCCCGGCGAAATTTCAATCGATTGACTGCCTTTCCTGTGGTTGGCAGCGAAAGGATCAGCGCTGTTCTGAGCCCATACTATTCCTGTGGAAAGCAGCAAAAGAGCTATTATTCCTGCAGCTAGCTTTTTCTTCATCGATCCTCCCCGGTCGCTATTCTTTTCTGGAGCGAGCATGACGTAGCATTTTGCGATGCACATAGGCAATCGTCTTAAAATAATAACCGTTCAAGGGTGATTCTGGTAACTCAGCAAGGTATAACACAAGTTCATATTTTTTAAAACTGAGGGGAGATTGGAGCTCAGGCACACCTCCGCTTCCCAACCATATGCCGTCATGGGGGCCCGCTGGAGATTCCCGACACACCAGTCCCGCATCGTGCGCAAATTGATATACTGCGTGCTGAAGCTTAGCGGAATCGATTTTACTTGAGCATTCGAGAATGATTTCTCCGCCTCGCTGCACAATGGATTCGAAACGAAATACATCTGGAAGGGCTGCACAGATCGCCTGTGCATGCTGGACAAGAACATGCTGGAAGAACTCCTCATTCGAGTGGGAAAAGCGGGAATCGAACCATCCGCATATAAAGCCTTCAGGCAAGGCCATGGGCAGGGGGTCAGCTTCCCAGTTCATGGCAAGGCGCTTAAGAGCACGTATTTGCTGGATTAGGTTGCCATGAGGGCGAGCAATCAGCATATAGCATTGCATATCGAACTAGTATAATCCGTACAAAGTATTTTAGGAATAATGAGGACTTTCAATGAGAACCCGAATGCAGAATTGTGTTTTCAATACCATCCATGGCACAAAATCGAGAGCCATGGTATATTCAAAAAAGGCAGGATCTCATGAAAAGGAAAACAGAAGAGCTGGGAGCATTTTTAATCGATACAATTTCGCGCTGGTCAGGCGTAGACTGCATCTGCGTGGATCTTCGTTCTCAGAACGATGAGCTCGATCCACACTACGCGCTTGTGTTCGATGTGTATTATCGCCGCGGAGTTCCCTCATCCGATAAAAGGGAGCGCCTTTTCAACAATCCTGGCGCGTTCGAATCTGCACCTGGAGGCATGAAAGATCGATTCTTTCTCGACGAGATACCCATCCGGGTCGAATACAAGCATATCCCCGCAGTACAGGATATGGTCGAACGACCGCTCCGTCATATCAAGCTACTCAAGAATACTGGCACCTATCCATTGTACCGGCTTCTCAAATTTCCCCTCGTTTTTTCCAGAAGCGATTGGATCGATCGCATGCGAGCTCAGTTGAGCAATTTCCCCGAAGAAGCATGGAAGGGGCTTTTCGATAGTTTTTCCGCTAAAATGGAACATTATCTTTCCGATTTTGGTGCAGCCGCCGTCTCTGAAAACCAATTTTTCCGTCTTATGTCGCGTGCGGGCTTCCTGCGCTTTGCCGGAGCTTCGATTTTCATGTTCAATCACGCGTTCGAACCTTCGCATGCCGAATACGAAGCTCAACTCAAAGCCCTGACCAATCTTCCAGTGAATCTTGCTAGTCTCTGGGACGCAATTTCGGGTGAACGCAGCGATCTCACTGAATTCCGCAAGTTCGAACTCGCGCGCTTGCTCGCACGGGAGATTTTCGAACTGCAATAAGGAACGCATGGATGGAAGCGCATCGTACTTCGTCGTTTGTCCTTTCTGCCATTCTGTTTTTTGTGCTGGCAATGATGGCAGGCTGCAAGAGCGCCGAAGTTAAATCGTTTGCATGGCTTGATGAAAAAGGCTCAAGGCTCTCTTTCCGCAGTACGGTGTCCAATGCCGAGAGCGCTGGCAGCTTTGCGAAGCAGGGCGAGAAGCAGCGATACGTCCTTGCTCGCTCGATCGCAATTCCCGATGGCTTTGCACTCAGTTTGAGATTTGCCGCACAGAGCAGCAGCATCGATTTTCAAGTCAGCTATGGTGACGAAAAAGGCAAGAATGCCTCTGTCCTTTGTTCCATGCCGCAGACAGGGCTGGTAGCCTTTATCCTGCCATTCGAGCAATTAAAAAATCTGCAATGGCTTGAAATAAAACTCCAGAGGTTTGATGCTCAAAAAACCGCTACCGGCGAGAAGCAGCCAGCTTCCCAGAATGGGCCTTTGCCATTGCTTCAGCTGCAGGAAATCCGCCTTGTTCCCCAGATGCGCGGGTTTCGAAAGGATGCCGATATACTCGAGGTTTCGCCGCAGTTTTCTTTCCATGCGGGCCAGTCTGCCAATCGCTACGAGATACGGCAGCCTTTCAGCCTTGCAAATGACACGGAAAGACTGAACCAAAATGCCCAGCTCGAAATCGTTCTTGAGGGAGCCTCCGGCTTGGCTACCTTATTCTGGGGTGGACAGAAAATGGTCTATCGCCGCGCCGCGGGGGAATCGCGGCTTGTTATCCCCTTTGCGTTATTTGGCCGTGAGCCTGCAGAGGTTTCGCTCGAAATACCGGCCAATATGCAGGCCAAGGTTTTCTGCGCGGACGCATATCCCAAGGACAATTCGCCTTTTGCGCTCGATCCAGGCCTTCTTCTCTTTCATGTCCCACTCACGGAGCAAAACTATTTTCTTGCACGCTGGGATCTTATGCCGGATGTGCTCTTGTTTTTGTTCAAGGATTATGCAACTCAGGATCGGTATCTGAAGCGGCTGGCCTTTTTTGTCGAAAAAATCGGTTTTGTGGGGAGACTTGCCCCGGACAGCGAGATTGCGAACCTGCATGGTTGGAATGCACATGATTACAGGCCTGAAGACATTGCGCGATTTTTCGATGCCGCTGCCAGCCAGCATTTTCCGCTGGCCGCCGAGGAAATCGAGCTCAGGGAATTGCTTCTGAAACAGGGCCTGCTCATAAAAAGCGGTTCGAGGTATTTGCCTGGCAAGGGCGCCTTCGTTTCGATAACGCAGGAGTCACCGCCGTATCTGCAATCGAAGTTTCTTGTCCATGAGCTGAGCCATGCTCTTTTTTTTACCGACAATCGCTACCGCGATCTTGCTCTTTCCCTCTATCAGAATTTGAATGATGATGAAAAATGGTTTCTGATTCAATATTTCAGATGGATGAGGTACAACATCGATTCTGCCTATTTGATGGCAAACGAAATGCAAGCCTACCTTGTCCAGCAGCCGACCCAGGACCTTGAAAAATATTTTTCGGTCACTTTGGGAGAAAGGCTTGCGCAGGAACATCCGGAGCTGAAGCAAAAAATTGATTCCTATATGCAGAATCATCTGGCAGCGCTGGTTCGCGCAGCCAGTCAGTTGAACTCCTATCTGCGCACTGCTTATGGTTTCGAGGCGGGCAGGCTGTTCAGAGTAAGGTAGAGAACTCCAGCACGGCTCACGACAGACCCAAATGCTCGAATATATTTCTGTAAAGGCTGAAATATTCTGAATTTGCGAATTCTTCTATTTTTTCTTCCGGCAGCGATTCCAGAAGCCTGTCAAGGTACAGGAGCAGTTTTTTTATATCATTGAGGAGAGCGGTGGTCGCCGGGTCGGTTGGCCTAGCTGCTGCTGGCTGTGCCGATGCTGCCGCCGGCTGTACAGCGGACGGCTGCATCGGCTCAGGCTGTATGGAAGAAGGCTGCACAGCCACGGGCTCCATAGCCGCGGGCTGCCCAGCTGCGGGCTGCATGCCTGCGGGCTGCACAGCCACGGGCTCCATAGCCGCGGACTGCATGCCTGCGGGCTCCATAGCTGCGGGCTGCACAGCTGCGGGCTCCATAGCCGCGGACTGCCCAGTTGCGGACTGCATTACACTGGCCGGCTGAGTTCTTTTCAGCGCTTCAAAATGCTGTTTTATTGAAAGAAGGTCCTGTTTTATCGATTTAAGTTCCCCTGCGAAACGCAGCATGAGCTGTTCTGAGGTTGCTTCGGCTGATTTTGGGGGAGGAACGTGTGCTGCATCTTCCTGCTCTGTTGTATCCTGCGCAGCAGAAAGTGCAAAGTCTTCGCTGGCAGCCGTGTTTGCAGGAATTATTCTGGGTGGCGAGAGAATTTTTGCTTCTTCGGCTTCCATTTTCCGGAAGGATTCGGAATCATCGAGCGGGCTGATGAAAAGGCCTTCAGGAACATCATCGGAGTAGTTGGCAGACGGTGATTTGTTCTTGTCTTTTTCCATCACAACCTTCCTGTTTCTTATAGTACACCCTTTGAAGCAGCCATGGAACTACTTTTTGAAGAATTTTGCTAATCGCTGTGCAATTTACTGCCGAAAAAATCATTGATGCGTTTGCCTCGAACAAATATCCGGAAAGGCAGGGTTCTGATTACCTCGCTCGCGTACGGTTTTTTTTCTCTTCTCATTGCATATTGCTGCATATCGGCGATTGCCGGCAAAGCAGGAGTCCTGGCGTATCAGGATCTGCTTATGCAAAAGCAGGAAATCCAGAAAGCCATCGATTATCTCCAAACCCAGAATCTTCAGAAATCCAAGACGATTGAAGATTTGAAGAACGATTCTCTTATTGCCGCGGAAGGTGCGGCTGCCATGGGATATGTCCACCAGGGTGAAATGCTGATTGTGCTTCCCGATTCCTGGCGTGCATCGCTCAAGGATGGCGAAGGAGACCTGAGGCTCCCTGTCGTTATGGGTGATTCGACGGGACTTCCAGACTCGGTTATTCGCTTCATGGCTGCAATTACCGGCCTCTTTGCCTTATTGGCGATACAATTATTCCATTTCAATCCCGAAACTAAAGAAAACAAGCATGTTTCGCTCGAAAACCAGGAATAAAAGGCATTGATGAGAACCGTCGAAGAGCCGCAAACACTCCATGCTGTCTCAAAAACCAGGAATAAAATGTATTGATGCGAACCCTATCGATTTTGGGAAATGGGCGATTCCTCGGGCCTCGTCAATGGAGTTCCGGAAGCAGGCTCGGAAGGGGGCCCAGGGGGATTCACAGGTTCGGGCGCGACAGAAGGGCCATGGAGCGTGCATACTTCTGTTGGTTGAGTTCCTTCGAGATACAGAAGGTTCACCGTGCCATCCGTGCAATATTCGGTTGGCAGCTGGCCCGATTTGGCGCATACAGTGACCGAAACCAGCCCGGATTCGGGCTTTGGAAAATTTTTGTACGGCAAGCCCAGGTGAATATCGCGCATGTAGTTGGCCCAAACGGGGGCAGCAACGGTTGCTCCTGTCTGGGACACCCCCAGCGAATTACCCGGGCGATCGAATCCGAGCCAAATAGCGGTGGTGTAGTAAGGACTGGATCCTACAGTCCATGCATCCGCCCAGTTCTGCGTTGTGCCTGTTTTGCCAATAATGGGGATGACATATTGTTTGCCATCAGGTGATGTCTGCTTGAAAATCGAGCCGGATTGCGTTGCCCCGGCAAGTGTACCCGACGAAACGACCCGTTTGAGCATGTCGATCATGATTGCGGAATTCTGAGGAGAGATGACTTGCGGCGATTTTTGCCTGAGCGCCTGCAGTGCATCTTTTTCCGGCTCGGCGATCACATTGCCATAGCGATCCTCTATGTATCGAATTGCAATCGGAGTGATTGCCTTTCCGCCATTGGCGAATACAGAAAAGGCGCGCGCCATCTGCAGTGGAGTTACCCCAATGACTCCAAGTGCGAGCGGATAGTATCGCGGAAATGTTTTTCGTATCTCAATCGGATCTGTGATATCCAGAAGCGCCGCTGCGCGCGAAATCGCGGCATCGAAACCTACGGTCTGGAGCACTTTCACTGATGGAACGTTCATCGAGTTTGCCAGCGCTTGCCAGGCAAGTACGGATCCTTTCCATTCGCCCTTGAAATTCTGGGGCGAGTAGGGGGTTCCATCCTCGTTATAGAACGTTGTCGGTTCGTCAACGATATAGGTACCTTCTGTGATCTTTTTAGAGTCGATGGCAGCTGAATAGTAGAGCGGCTTGAATGTCGAACCAGGCATCAGCTTTGCCTGGGTTGCTCGAATGAGCTGGTTCGCTTGATTGTAGTTCGAACCGCCAACGAGAGCCAGGATATAGCCTGTGCTGTTGTCGATAGTGACAAGCGCTCCCTCCACGGTCGTTTTCTCGAGCTCGGTCTTCATTTTAGCAGAAGCGGCACCGACATAGGGCTTCAGCGAAGCGATATTCAAGAACAAACTCGTCGCGTCGAGTACCGGGTTAATAACATTGAGGAAATACTGCTGGGAATCGGTCTCGCTTCGGCTTTGAGGGGCATAGAGTGTCGGCAGATCGAATGCGAGGCCGAGCAATTCGACAATCGGCACATAGGTGTTCTCGGCTTCGGTGAGGCGCTGGGAATTTGTCGCTTTGAAGGAGGCATTGGCTGTCTCGATACCGCGCTTCATATACAGATCCGCTGCCGCCTGCTTGTCGAGGTCGAGCGTCGTATAGACTGAAAGCCCATCACTATAGATATCTATAGAGCCATAAAATAAATCTTCAAGCTGGCGGCGGACATACTCGCTGAACCACGGCGCCTTGTCTTCGCGATTATAGAATGCGGATACCGCTACGCGGGAATAATCAAACGATGCCCAATATGCATTGAAGGATTCATCAGCTTCGGCTCTGGAGATGACATGCCGGGCGACCATCTGGTCAAGGATCTCCTTGGAGCGGTCGCGCGCGAGCATGGGATTATGAAAGGGATTATATCGGGAGGGACTTGAGAGCTGAATTGCGAGAATTGCTGCTTCGGCCGGCGTACAGTCTTTTGCGGGATGTCCGAAGAAGTACCGGCTGGCTGCTTCGACACCATACACAGCCGGGCCCATTATTGTTCGATTCAGATACATTTCCAGAATTTCTTCTTTTGTGAAACGCCGCTCGAGCTGCAGCGCCCACCAGAGTTCCTTGAGTTTGCGTTGCAGACTGATCACTTTGCGGTCGGCGTAGAGGCTTCCTGCAAGCTGCTGCGTAATAGTCGAGCCGCCTCCGAGATTCTTCCCAAGAATCTGGCCTATGGCTGCTCTTAAGATCGATCTGAGGCTGAATCCATGATGAGAATAGAATGCCTGGTCTTCTCGAGTAATGAACGCTTCGATGAGATAATTTGGAAGATCTTTGATAGAAACAGGTATTCGCTGCTCTTCAGCAAAGAATTCAGTGATGAGCCGGCCATTTATGTCATAGATCTTTGTTGGAAGTGCAGACTCGAATTCGGTGAAATTTTCTGTCCTGATGGCATTGGCGGTTCCCGAGAGAGCCAGGCCGAGACCGGCTCCTAATATGGCAGTAAGCATGAGAATAACAGCAATAAAAACGTATATAGCTCGGACCTTATGCGATCGCATAGCGATACATTACAAGGAGTGCCGTTTTTGGTCAATCTTGTTCCTGTTTTGGCGAAGGCCTGGAAGTTTTTTTGAAAATAGAGTAAATTCATAGAGACCGATTGACTCTCTCGCCGAATCGATATTATTTTATTTTTATAACGAGTCTATCGGGGGGCGCTTATGGCGCTCTGGACTAATCCAGTTCCTGAGGAGGAACATGATGAAAGTAGCAATTAATGGGTTCGGGAGGATTGGACGGCTCGTATTCCAGTCCATTGTTGATCAAAATCTTCTCGGCAAGGGCAAGGACAAAATCGATGTGGTTGCGGTTGTCGATATCGTGACGGATGCGTCGTATTTTGCATATCAGCTCAGGTATGATTCCGTTCAGGGCAAGATGAAAGCGGAAATTTCGTCGAAGAAGAGCGATCCATCCAAGGCCGAGGATGATGTTCTCGTGGTGAATGGACATGAAATTGCCTGCATCATGGCGGAAAAGGAGCTCAAGAATCTTCCATGGGGCAAGCTTGGTGTCGAATATGTTATTGAATCTACCGGCCTTTTCACCGACGAAAAGTCCTGGGGGCACCTTGAAGCCGGGGCCAAGAAAGTCATCATCACCGCTCCAGCCAAGAGCAAGGCTGAAGACAAAAAAATACCCATCCTTCTCATGGGCGTTAATCAGGACAAATACAATCCGGCAAAAGACCATGTCGTTTCGAATGCCTCCTGCACTACGAACTGCCTTGCTCCGCTCGTCTATGTGCTGCTGAAGGAAGGCATCGGCATCGAGACAGGGCTCATGACTACCATTCACTCGTATACTGCAACGCAGAAAGTCGTCGATGGCGTATCCAAGAAGGACTGGCGCGGCGGCCGTGCAGCAGCGATCAACATCATCCCATCGACGACTGGTGCGGCCAAGGCCGTCGGCGAAGTGCTCCCCGAAATCAAGGGAAAGCTCACCGGCATGTCCTTCCGCGTGCCCACTCCGACCGGTTCTGTCGTCGACCTCACATTCCGCTCCGTCAGGGAGACTTCGATTCAGGAGATCGACGCTCTCATGAAGAAGGCTTCCGAGACCTATCTCAAAGGTATTCTTGGTTTTACGGATGAAGAGCTCGTCTCTACCGATTTTATCCATGACAACCGCTCGTCCATCTATGACAGCCTTGCGACGCTCCAGAACAACCTTCCAGGAGAAAAGCGCTTTTTCAAAGTCATTTCCTGGTATGACAACGAGTGGGGATATTCGAACAGAGTCGTTGACCTTCTGCGCTACATGGCATCAAGGGACAATTTCTGAGACTCCCCAAGGAGACTGAAATGATAAAGACTGTCCGTGATATTTCGCTTGCAGGAAAGCGGATTATCATGCGTGTCGATTTCAATGTGCCAATGAAAGACGGCAAGGTTCAGGATGATACACGAATTGTGGCCTCCCTGCCGACAATCAGGTACATACTTGATCAGAAGCCCAGGAGCCTCGTGCTCATGTCGCATCTCGGAGACCCGGACAAGGATGCGGCCAAGGCAAAGGAAAAGGCCGAGAAGGAAGGTAAGCCCTTCGATCTCGAGGCATACCTGTCTGCAAAGCATCGCATGAAACCCGTTGCGGACTATCTGGCCAAGCTGCTTGGCATGAATGTAGTGTTTCTGCCCTCGTGCTTTGGTCAGAAAGCGGCCATCGACGCTCTTCCGGATGGAGCCGTCGCCATGCTCGAAAATACTCGCTTCCACAAAGAGGAAACAGCCAAAGATCCTGCGGTCCAGGAAGTGCTGGCACGCGAGCTGGCTTCCTATGGCGACGTCTATGTCGACGATGCATTCGGTACAGCACACCGCGCTCATGCGAGCACTGCAACCATTGCCAAATTCATGAAAGTTCGTGTCGGCGGTTTCCTCATGGAAAAGGAAGTAGCCAACCTCGAACCCATGCTGCATAATCCTCCAAAACCCATGGTTGCGATTATCGGCGGAGCAAAGGTGTCATCCAAAATCGCTGTGCTTGAAAACCTGCTCAGGAATGCCTCCTCGCTTGTCATAGGCGGCGGCATGGCCTATACGTTCCTCAAGGCACAGGGAATTGCGGTCGGCAGGAGCATGGTAGAGGACGATTTTCTCGATACAGCCAGGCAGCTGCTCGAGCATGCAAGGGCACAGGGTGTCCAGGTAGTGCTCCCTGTGGATCATGTGGCCGCGGATCACTTTGCTCCAGATGCGGTTCCCGTTGCAGTCGATACGCAAGCTGTTCCCGATACGCTGATGGGTCTCGATGTCGGTCCAAAGACGCTCGAGCTCTATGCAAACGTGCTTGCCAGCGCCAGGAGCGTTCTGTGGAACGGGCCGGTTGGTGTTTTCGAATTCGATGCCTTTGCTAAAGGAACCGAAAAGGTCGCACAGCTTGTGGCCGAGGCAACGGCTCGCGGTGCACTGACGGTTGTCGGAGGCGGCGACTCGGTTGCTGCGGTCAATAAATTCGGGCTTGCTTCCAGGATGAGCCATGTTTCGACGGGCGGCGGCGCTTCGCTCGAATATCTCGAAGGCAAAGAGCTCCCCGGCATTGCATGTCTCGAACAGAAATAGGCCTCCCTTTCGGTATGCGAGAAAAAGGTCGCCCGAAAGGGCGGCCTTTTTTATTACATGGATGGCTATTTTGCATGAAGCCGGTTGTGCGGAAGAGCAATGTGGCAGAGGCCGGTAGAACACGGGTTTCAGAAGGCATTGCCAGTCGCAGAGAATTTCGCGATTATTCTAGATTAAAGGAGTCAACAATTGCGTATTTACAATGACATTCTGGATCTTGTCGGAAATACGCCGATGGTATATCTGAACAAGCTTGCCGCGTCCCTGCCGGCGCGCATCGCAGTCAAGCTGGAATTTCAAAATCCCGGCCATTCAGTGAAGGACAGGGCAGCGCTGTCGATGATAATGGAAGCAGAGCGGAGCGGATTGCTGCAGCCAGGCATGACAATTGTAGAGCCGACAAGCGGCAACACCGGCATATCCCTTGCAATGATTGCTGCCGCGCGCGGATATCGATGCATCATTGTAATGCCCGAATCCATGTCACTCGAGCGCAGAACGATTATGAAAGCCTATGGCGCCGAACTTCTGCTCACTCCGAAGGACAGGGGAATGGCTGGAGCCATCGAGCAAGCGCGTGCCTTGCTTTCCAGAGATCCTGCGCATTATTTCATGCCGATGCAATTCGAAAATCCGGCAAATCCGCAAGCCCACCGGCTCGGCACTGCGCAGGAGATCCTTTCCGATACCGAAGGGCAGGTTGATATCTTTGTAGCAGGGGTTGGAACAGGCGGCACTCTGACAGGAGTGGGCGAAGCCCTCAAAGCACAGAAGCGGTCGGTCAGAGTTGTCGCGGTTGAGCCAGCTGCTTCTCCGGTACTTTCGGGAGGAAAGGCGGGTCCTCATGGGATTCAGGGAATTGGCGCAGGTTTTGTACCCTCAATTCTAAACACAGAAGTATATGATGAAATCATCGCCATCTCCGATGCCGACGCGTATGCGATGGCACGTCGAGCAGCCAAAGAAGAAGGGCTCCTTGTGGGCATTTCCTCCGGTGCTGTCATTCATGCGGCAGTGCAGCTTGCTTCAAGAGCAGAGAATGAGGGCAAACTGATTGTTGCCATCGCTGCTTCAAGCGGAGAACGCTATCTCTCTACGCCGCTTTTTTCGGATTTACAGGATAAATAAAGGAATACATATGGAAAAGCACGAAAAAGACCATACGCTAGAAGAGGGCGCGGGCGCACGCCTGTTCAGCCTTTTCAAATCAGATGTCGAAGCCATATTGCAGCGAGACCCCGCAGCGAGGACAAAAATCGAAGCTGTGCTCGTCTATCCTGGACTGCATGCAGTATGGTTCCACAGGTTGGCCCATCATCTTTGGAACAAGGGGTCCAAACTCACAGCAAGGCTCATTTCGTATATTTCGCGCAGATTGACCGGCATAGAAATACATCCCGCCGCGCGTATAGGACGGGGCTTCTTTATCGATCATGGGATGGGTGTGGTCATTGGAGAAACAGCAATTATAGGGGAAAACGTTACGCTCTACCATGGTGTCACGCTTGGCGGCACTTCACTCGACAAGAAAAAGCGCCATCCGACAGTAGGAGACAGGGTTACAATTGGGGCCGGGGCAAAGATACTTGGGGATATCTCCATCGGGTCGGATTCCCGTATAGGAGCAAATGCTGTCGTCGTCAAAAACGTGCCGCCCAATTCTGTTGTCGTCGGCATACCTGGCCAAGTCGTACATAGACACATTCCGCATACCGCTTCCGACGAGCCCGATCTCCATCACGAAAAAATTCCGGATGTGCTTGGACAGCGAGTACATGAACTGAGCGAAAGAGTTGCTGCACTCGAAGAAATCATTGCCAGGATGCGTGCTGGCTGCGAAGATGACACTCGGTCAGATGCTGCGTTCTGAAGTTCACGGATGTTCCCAAGAGTCTTTACTATACTACTTAAGCGCGATACTATGCTGTTCGGTTTGCGACGGCATTCACAAGCGCCTTTCATGAAAAAGGCCATATTTTTGAATCGATGTCAGGGGAGACTATGAAGCGCTATTTCATTGCGGGCAATTGGAAAATGCATAAAACAATAGCCGAAGCAGTTGCTCTTGCTTCGGAATTGAAGGACAAGCTTGCGGATTGCAAGGAAAAGCTGATGATTGCTCCTCCGTTTACTGCCTTGCAGGCTGTCTCCAAAGTTGTGGAAGGCTCGAACATCCTGCTTGGAGCACAGAACATGGGCCCGGAAGAGAGCGGTGCCCATACAGGCGAAGTCTCGGTACTCATGCTGAAAGACCTTGGTGTGCGTGTTGTCATTCTTGGTCATTCCGAGCGTCGGCATACTTATGGTGAAAATGATGAGCTTATCAATAAAAAAGTGCGGCTTGCACTGAGCCATAAACTGGAAGTCATCCTCTGCGTTGGGGAAACCCTCGAAGAGCGCGAACATGGGATGCTTGAAAATGTCATTCGAAGACAATTGTCGGAAGGGCTAAAGGGTGTCGAGCTTTCTGCCTTGAAAGATTTAACAATCGCGTATGAACCGGTATGGGCAATCGGGACCGGCAGAACTGCGACGCCGGAGGATGCCGATGCAGTGCATGCTTTCTGCAGACGAGTCATCGGCGAGATATATGGTAAGGATGCGGCAAAGGCGATTGTTATCCAGTACGGTGGGTCTGTCAAAGCGGATAATGCTGCTGCACTGATGTCCAAAGAAAATATCGATGGTGCGCTTGTCGGTGGCGCCAGCCTGAAAGCCGAATCATTTGTACCAATTGCCAAATTCCGTTGAACATGCAGGTATTGCCTTATGGCAGACTTTGAGGTACTATAGCGTTTCGGATGGCAGTAGCCCGCCTGGCGCGGGCATGGCTGTTTCTGTGCAATGAATTTCCATCTGGAGTAAGAGAATGGGTTTCTTCGGAGTATTGCTTCTTGTTGTGTTTGTCATTGTAAGTCTTTTGCTTATTTTCCTTGTCGTCATTCAGGATGAAGATTCTGATTCAATCGGCGGCATCTTTGCCAGCGGGTCACAGAGTGCATTCGGATCGAGATCCTCGAATGTTGTGATACGAATTACCTATGTCCTGGGCACACTATTCTTCATTACTGCATTTGCACTTGCCATTGTGAACAAATCACCCACCGGCAATGTCGAAAAAGTCGTAGAGCAGAATTCTGCCCAGACAGCTACCAGCGAGTGGTGGAATAACCAGACTCAAACAGGTCAACCCTCGCAGACACAGCCAGCCACTCAAGGACAAGCGCCGCAGACGGGACAGCCCGCTGCTCCAGCAAGCAAATAACCTGTGCGTGATGACGCCCAAGGCATAGGACAGCGACAACAAGCACGGGAACGGAGCAAGGTGTTCCGATTCCGTGTTTTTTATTCTATTGTGCATGCGGCATGTAACCGCAATTCCTGTAAGGGTGTTTTTTATACATTATGCGAATTGGAATAAGTTCCCTTGGAGCTGATAAAGTTTCCAGGATGACCGAGACGGTGCGCCGTTCATTTGCTGAAATGGGGCATGAGGCTGCCATCGTTTCCGATTCGCCGTATGGTCTGAGTGCCTATGATTTTCTTGTTTTCATTACCGAACCCAAAAGCATGTTCGGCGGCATTGCCTCTTCTCTCCCGCAGACTCTTGCAAAGTCGGAAGGGCTTATTGGCAAGCGATGTCTCGCCTTGGTCCGCAAAAGTGGTTTCAGGCCAGGCAACACCTTGCGGAAATTCATGGAAGCGCTCGAACACGAAGGGCTTGTTGTTGTCCAGGGAGAGATTGTATCCGATGCATCGAGTGCCGCGGCTGTGGCGCGCGGCGCACCTTTGAATCGCAGGTAAGCCATGAAAAATTATTACGAAATTCTTGGCGTAAACCCCGATTCCAGTCCTCAGGACATCAAGAGCGCATTTCGCAAGCAAGCCAAGCGCCTGCACCCGGATATGTACTATTCATCGGAAAATGCTCGCCCCAGAGAGTCATCCGCTTCGCTCCGCGAATCCGCGATGCGGCTCATCCTAGAAGCATACAAAATTCTTTCCGATGCAGAAAAGAGGAGGGCATACGACAGAGAACTCCGCAGGCGCGAAAGAGACAACAAGGGATTTGATTATCATGAATTTTTGCAGCAGCGTTCGGATGATCCTGAAAGCCAGGCAAAACTGATAGTCTATGATCTTTTGCACGACCTCGACGAAGAGGCGCTTGCGATCTACGAGCGAAGCAAAACGTTTGTGGATTTCAGGCTGGAACGCTGGCTCGAGCGCGGAGAAGCAATGGATGCCGAATATTGCATAGCCGAGGAATATGAAAAGAGAGGCAAATATATAAAAGCCTATCAAATATATAAAAAATTGATCAGGATGGAACTCGAAAGGCCTTGGTTCCGCTACTATTTTGAAGTAGTCGCCTTGAAATTCCGCTTTCTTATCCTGCAAAAAATGCCGGGCCGGATTGATGAAGAAGATTACCTCGACCGGCTCGATGAGGCTATCGAACTCCAGATCGCGCCTCGCGAGACAGCGCAATATCTGCGGAAAAAAATTGAAATACTTCTTCACAGGGGGGAAGTGGAAGCTGCCGAGGAAGCGCTTAATCAGATCTCGCTCATATATCCGAAACTTGCAGGGTTTGCGGCCTTGCGCTCAAAGGTCCAGCGTGCTGCGGCTCAACCGCTTGCCCAAAACAAAATATCCTGAGTACATTTGGCCTGTGCGCGTTAAATTTTATTCTTATCTGAAAGTGAGTGAAACAGTATGAAAAGAATTGCATCATGGCTGATTTTGTTCGTATTTTCTGCCTTTCCGCTGATTGCTCAGACCAGCATCGACAAGCCTGCAGCGACATTCAAGCTGACCAGACAGGAAGTGATATCGGTGCGCCAGCTTAGAGCAGATGTCGACAGACTCGAGAATGCGACCGGAGCCAAGCTCACGGTTGAGCAGCGGAAAGATGTGCTGGATGCCAGAATCAACAGCATGCTGTTTCTGCAATTCTGCGAACGCGAAAAGATTTCCGTTTCCGATGCGCAGGTAAATGCTGCACTTGCCCAGCTCAAATCACAGCTTGGTCCAAACGCAACCGACGAGGATCTGGAAAAATCGCTACGCGCTTCGGGAGTATTTGTCGATCCGAAAGTCTATGTAAAGCAGCGCCTGCTCTTCGAAGCCTATGTCCAGGCAAAGCGGCTGGACGACATGAAAGCGAATCTCAAGCCTCCCACTGCCGATGAAATACTCAAAGCGTACGACTTGGCAAAGGCATCTCTTGTAAGGCCCGATACTATTCGCCTGAGCGTCATCTATGCCGACACACGCGGGAAAAGCGATGCAGATATTGCAAAGACGAAGGACCTCATGAATTCCATTTCGGCAGCGCTCAAGGCAAACCCTTCCAAATTTGATGAATACGTACTTCGCGCGGGAGATGCAGCTGGGTATAAGGCCATCCCCTCGCTCTATCTCGAAAAGACGCAGCAGAGCAAATCCATTTTTGGAGCAGAGTTCTTTGATGCCGCTTTTCAAGCAAAGGTCGGAGAAATCACTTCTGTAATCCAGACGCCTTCGGGCTTCAGAATTGTGCGCGTAAATGAGTTTATTCCACAGAAACAGCTCACGCTCTCCGATACTGTGCCCGGAAACCAGAACCTGACAGTACAGGAATTTCTGGCTATGCAGCTTGCGTCCGAGAAGCAGCAGGCTTTTTTTGACAAGGTCGAGGCAGAGGTGATCGATAGCTTGCGAAAGGAAGCGACCATCAAGATATATACCGAGAATCTGAACTGGTAAGAGGGAATGCTCTGTGGCTTCTAGAAGAAAAGCAAGGATTCTTGCGGTTCAGGCGCTCTATGCATGGGATTTGGCCGGGCATTCTCTGCCGGAACTTTTGTCCTTCGAATGGCTCGATGAAGAGAAAAAGCAGCATTATGACGCAGAGATACTGGATTTTTCACGCCTCATGATAACGGGCACCATCGAAGAAATCGACAAAATCGATGCGATAATTAAGAAACACCTCGAGCATTGGGCATTCGAGCGGCTTAGGAAAGTCGATTTGGCCATTCTCCGCGTAGGATGCTATACCCTCTTGTATCAGAGAGATATCCCTGCGGGAATCAGCATAGATGAAGCGATAGAAATTGCAAAAGAGTATGGAAGCGATGATTCATATCGCTTTATCAATGGCGTGCTGGACAGTATTCAAAAGGAAATTGTCGGGGGACTGCATGATTCGGATAAAGAATAGCAAGCAGATCGAAGGTATTCGGGCCTCATGCCAGATGCTTTCTGCCCTATATGATGCACTGAAGCCCCTTGTTCGGCCTGGTGCAACCCCAAAGGATCTGGACCGCTTTGCGTACGATTTCATAATTAAAAATGGTGGAAAACCTGCGTTTTTGGGTTACGAGGGATATCCGGCAACCCTTTGCGTTTCCGTCAATGAAGTTGTTATCCATGGCATACCTGGGTCAAGACCGCTTGAAGAAGGCGATATTGTCGGTATCGACAGCGGGATTGTTCTGGATGGTTATTTTTCCGATGCCGCATTCACTCTTCCTGTGGGCAACATAAGCCCGGAAGCACAAAAACTGCTCGATGTAACTAAAGAATGCCTTTCTCTCGGGATTGCGCAGATCAAACCCCATGCCCGAATCTCCGACATATCGCGCGCCGTATTTTCGCATGCGACCAAAAATGGATTCAAAGTGGTACGCCAATATTGCGGCCATGGTGTCGGTCTTGAAATTCATGAAGATCCGCAGATACCCAATTATGTGTCAGCGGGTCCCAACCCGCGTATCATGCCCGGCATGGTATTGGCCATTGAACCCATGATCAATGTCGGTACGAGCGATGTCCGCGTTCTCGATGACGACTGGACCGTCGTGACAATGGACGGTTCTCTCTCTGCACATTTTGAGCATACAGTGCTCGTGACGGATTCTGGGTGCGAAGTCTTGACTCGATGGTGAATGCTCGATTGGCGCAGGCAGCTGCAAACTCCATGTAACATTCTGCATGCAATTGTTTTTTATTATATGAAAACAGCCTATAGGCCTTTTTATCCAACGGAGGATAACAGCTATGTCATTCGGTAAGAAACTCTATTCGAAAAATTTCTTTATTGCGAATCTTGTGATTCTTGGAATCGTGATAGGATTTGCGCTGGCGTTCATGTTCAGGGCGAATCCCTCCACGAACAGCACCGCGCTTCCAGTTGTGAAGGCGGAAACTCCACCCATGGTTGCCGGCTCTGATACCGAAGCAGCCATTGCCCAAGCCGAAGCGGTGCAGGAAGCTTTCCGCAACATTGCGAAAACGGTGCTTCCTGCGGTAGTCGAACTGGATGTCGTCGAAGGTGCTCAGAAAAACCAGCCACAGCAGCAACAGACACCGCAATTCCCCTTCGATTTCTTTTTCGGGCCCGATACACCTTCGCCTGATCAATTTCCGCCCCAGGAAGGCCTTGGCTCCGGCGTAATCGTCAGGCGCTCTGGCAAAACAGTGTATGTGCTGACGAACAATCATGTTGCGGGCAATGCTACCAAGATAACCGTGAAATTGAGCGACGGCAGGGAATACGATGGCAAGCTTGTCGGGGCTGACGAACGCAAGGATGTCGCCCTTGTCAAGTTCGAAACCGACGATTCGGATATCGTAATTGCCAAATTAGGGGATTCCTCGAAGCTCCAGGTTGGAGATTGGGCAATTGCGCTGGGAAGCCCCTTCGGATATGTCTCTTCGGTCACCACAGGCATTATAAGCGCACTGGGACGGCGAGGCGGCCCGGATGGCAATATCAACGATTTCATACAGACTGATGCGGCAATCAATAAAGGAAATTCTGGCGGCGCCCTTGTCAATATCCGCGGAGAAGTCATTGGAATCAATACATGGATTGCGTCTCCTACGGGTGGATCCGTCGGTCTTGGCTTTGCGATTCCCATCAATAATATAAAAGGCGCAATCGATGATTTGATCTCCCACGGCACAGTTAAGTATGGCTGGCTGGGAGTCAGCTTGTCCAATATCACGCAGGACAAGGCGAGCGCAAAAGAGCTCGGCCTCGATGGCAAGAAGGGCGCTTTCATCGGGCATGTATTCTTGAATGGACCGGCGGACAAGGCAGGACTTTTGCCAGGCGATTTTGTCACAGCCGTCGATGGAAAGCAGGTAGCTTCCACCGATGATTTGGTACGAATGATAGGTGATATAAAGGCAGGTACCGAAGCAAAGCTCGATATCATCAGGCGGGGCAGTCAGATGACCCTCAGTGCAAAAATCGAACTGCGGGATGCCGCCGTCGCTTCGAACAATGCGAACATTTTCCCGGGTGTAACGGTCATTTCGCTCAAATCTGATTCAGTGGATCAGAAACAGATACCGGCAGGTCTGCGAGGCGTACTCGTTGTAGATGTGCTTGCGAAATCTCCTGCAGCAACCATGGGTCTGCGAACCGGCGATGTCGTTACCAAGATAAACGGCAAAAATGTCAGCGACCTCAAGCAATTCTATGAAATACTTGCCAAGGAAGGACGGAATAAGCTGGTGTTTACGATCAATAGGGATGGCCAGACCGTCGAGACTCTTGCGTATGTAGGAAAGTGAGTATATATTCCCGTACAAGAGCGGGTTTTCCCGAATTCGGAAGCCTCCACGCGGAGGCTTCCCTTATTTATTTGGAAGGGATTATATGCATAAAGAATTCGTTCCTTATGACATGATTCGGAACAATGCGATCAAGCTTGCCTATAGAATCTATAAAGACGGCTTCATCCCTGATGTAATCTATGTCTCGCTGAGAGGCGGTGCATACATGGGAAACGTCATCAGCGAATATTTCAAGTTTGTAAAAGCGAATAACAGGCCTGTGTTCTATGCGGCCGTCGTTGCCAGATCGTACAGCGGCTTTGATCAGCAAGAAAATATAAAAATAGACGGATGGACGTATAATCCCGATTTTTTGCGGCATGGCGACAGAGTGCTTCTGGTTGATGACGTGTTCGATTCCGGGCGTACCATCAATCATCTTGCCAAAGTGATCATGGATCGCGGGCTGCCTCGCAGCGATGTCAAGATTGCAGTTCACGATTACAAGGTAAGGGAATATTTGCCGCAGCACCTGCCGATAACACCGGATTACTGGTGCAGAAAAATCGAAGTCAAGTCAAAGGAAGACGAACTCTGGATACACTACATGAGCCATGAGTTGGTAGGGCTCACTGAAGCCGAAGTGGCTCAGCACTATCTTAAAGACGACCCAGACCTTGCCGAAGCGATGCGGCTTGTAACCGGCAGCAATTGATTTCGAGCGTTCTTTCAGACTTATATCACCGTTCCATCAGGAATTATCTGGTTTTTCGGAATGACGATGATCCCGTCGACAATGTAGTGTGTCTCGTATTCTCCATCTTTTCGCGGCAAGGGGTCAATTCCGATGCGGCAATTCGAGCCGATGCGCCCGTTCTTGTCGATAATGGCATGGCGGATAATAGAGCCGCCGCCGATACCAATATTGGGGATATGTTTCATTCGGTTTTCTGCTTTTTCTGCTTCGGTTTCATAATAATCAGCACCCATGCATACCACACCATCGAGGCTTGCTCCTGATTCGATAACGGTACGGATGCCGACTATTGAACGCGTAATCGAAGCATTCGTGATGATACAGCCATCGCTCGCAAGTGCCTGATTGAGCGTACAATAATTGAGCTTGGACGCCGGCAGATTGCGAGCGTGAGTATAAATCGGCATCTGTTCGTCGTAGAAGTTGAATTGCGGATTTATATCGGTGAGCTCGATATTCGCTTCGTAAAAGCTTCGAATAGTTCCAATGTCTTCCCAATATCCTCCGAACACATAGGTATTCACCTTTTCTTTGGCAACAATGGCTGGAATAATCTCCTTGCCAAAATCATTCGCATCCATCTCTAGAGCTTTTTCGATGAGCGGCGCGTCAAAGATATAGATACCCATGCTGGCCAGGTATGGTTTGTTCGGATCAGCGTCTTTTGGTTTGAGTTCTTCAGGCACTGCAAAATCATGTATGTCTTTCGTTGGACCCGGTTTTTCAAGGAAGCTGTCAATGCAGCCATCGGGCCGAATCTTTATAATGCCAAGAGAGCTTGCAGCTTCGCGCGATACCAGCGTGCCTGCGATGGTCAGGCGGCATGCCGACTCAATATGCTTTCTGAACATGTCAGCCAGATCCATGCGATAGAGCTGATCGCCCGATACGATAAGGTAATGGCTTGGTTTATGAGGTCGGAAATGGATGAGATTCTTGCGCACGGCATCGGCAGTTCCCTCGTACCAGCCAGAATGCGCAGGGGTCTGCTCGGCAGCCAGTATCTCAACGAAACCTTTTGAAAAATGGTCAAAATTATACGAGCGGGAAATGTGCAGATGCAGAGAGGCTGAATTGAACTGTGTAAGTATATAGATTTTCTTGAAACCGGAATTGATGCAGTTGGAGATTGGGATATCGACAATACGATATTTCCCGCCGAAGGGAACTGCTGGCTTTGACCGCTCTTTGGTGAGTGGGAAAAGGCGCGTACCTTTGCCTCCTCCCAAAACGATGGAAAGAATTTCTGTCATATCTGCTCCTTTCCGGCGCGGCGCCGATTTACCTTTTTCTTTCTGATGTTTACAGTATATCCTATGAATTCTGAAACCGCAAATGCAATTTGTGATGAACTTGCTTCATGGCTAAGCGAGCAGAGCGAGATTGCATGGTCGACCAGACTCCCTGCTCGAGCACCTGATTTTGTTCCTTTGCCGCAGGACCTCGATCATGTGTTGTCTGAAGCGCTCGCTGCGCGAGGGATTCATGCTCTGTATCGCCACCAGAAGCGAGCGTACGAATTGGCTCGCGCAAAGCGGGATTGTATTGTGGTTACGCCGACCGCTTCGGGCAAAACGCTGTGCTACAACCTGCCAGTGATGCAGACCTTGCTCGAGGAACCCGAGGGAAGGGCTCTCTATCTCTTTCCTACAAAAGCTCTCTCGCAGGACCAGCAAAGTGCGCTTGGCGAGATTATGCTTGCTGGCAGCATAGGGATGGCCATCAATACCTACGATGGCGATACTCCGACAGAGATACGTGCGAAAGCCAGAACCTCTGGGCGCATCATCATATCGAATCCCGACATGCTGCATTCCGGCATCCTTCCCAATCATGCAAAATGGGTCAAGTTTTTTTCGAATCTGAAATATGTCGTGGTCGATGAACTCCACGCCTATCGTGGAGTTTTTGGAAGCCACGTCGCCTCGGTACTTCGCAGGCTCATGCGCATCGCACGATTCTACGGTTCTGAGCCTGTCTTCATATTTTCATCAGCTACAATTGCAAATCCGAAGGAACTTGCAGAACGTTATATTGAGCGGAATGTCGAGCTGATTGAGGAGAGCGGCGCAGGTTCCGGCGAAAAGGTGCTCTTCTGCATCAATCCACCCCTCATAGACGCCGTACAAGGAATTAGACGCTCCAGCGCGCTCGAAGCGGAATCGGTTATGTTGTGGCTTTTGAAAAAAGGGGTGCGGTCGATTCTGTTCTCGAGATCCCGTCTGCAAGTCGAACTGCTTGCAAGCTATTTGAATAAAAAGCTGGAAAATACATATAACCGCAATTTCGGTTTGGTGGTAAAGCCGTATCGCTCAGGCCTGCTTCCCTCCGAGAGGAGAGAAATTGAAAAAGGTTTGAGAGACGGACGCATTCATGGGGTTGTTTCGACAAATGCGCTTGAGCTTGGAATTGACATCGGCGGACTTGATGCTGCAGTAATAACGGGTTATCCGGGGAGCATTGCCTCATTCTGGCAGCAGGCAGGAAGGGCAGGGCGTGGGCCGGGAGTGTCGCTCGCTGTATATATCTCTTCTTCGGCTCCGCTGGATCAGTATTTTGCAGCACATCCAGAATATTTTCTTTCCAGGGCTCCGGAGCACGCTCACATCGATGCGTATAACCCCTATATCTTTACGGATCATCTGAAATGTGCTGCGTTCGAGCTGCCCTTTGCTGAAGGCGAGCCGTTTTCGCCAGATTCTTCCAACCAGAAAGCGGCGGAGCTGACAAAGGAAGCATTGGATTATCTCGAAGAAGAAGGTATCGTGCGGCATACAGCCGGCCGCTATTTCTGGTCCGCAGAAGGGTACCCCGGAGAAAAGATATCGCTTCGTTCAGCAACGACAGAAAATGTTGTAATTGTGGATGCTACAAATGGAAGGCATGACGTCATTGGCGAGATGGACAGGCCCAGCGCAAAAGAACTGCTTTTCGACAAAGCGGTGTATATCCATTTGGGGACACAGTATCAAGTAAAATCGCTCGATCTCGAAAAGCGTGTCTGCTTGGTCGAACGAAGCGATGTGGATTATTGGACCGATTCCATAGTAAAACGCGACATAGAAGTGCTGACTATCGACTCGCAGGCCAGGCATTCGGAATATACATTGTCGCTTGGGGACATTCTTGTCCGGAGCCAGATCGAGAAATACAAAAAACTGCGTTTCAATACCCATGAGAATATCGGATACGGCGAAATCTGGCTCCCCCCCGATGAAATGCAGACACGCTCACTCATTATCACGATCCTTCAGGAAGGCGAAAGTGGAAAGCTCCTCGGCGAGCTCGTTCCCGAAAAAGCGGATGCAGTTCTGAGCGGAATCGCAAGGCTCATGCGTCAGTTAGCGCCTGCTTCGGTGTTGTGCGATGTGCATGATATTGGCGTAGCCTCGCGCGTACGAGACCTTTTTTTCAAGGCTCCGGCATTATATTTCTATGACATGTATCCTGGCGGAACGGGGATTGCTGAAGCGCTGCACACGAATATTCAGGATATATTCGCTGCAGCGCTCGAACGCATTGGCAGCTGCCCCTGCAAGGCCGGCTGCCCCTCGTGCATAGGCGTAGAATCTGCGGACAAGGAAAACAAGGCCCTTGCATTCGAGCTTCTGAGGCTTCTGCAGGACGCATCTGCGGAATAGAGAATTCGAAGCCGTTTGAGGAAAGCCGACAATGAATCTCAAGGAAAGGCTTGCGCTGATCAAAAGCGAAAAAAATAAGCTGAAGCCGCCCTCGCCTCGAAAACGCTTTGTCCCTAAGGGGTGGCAAGAGATAGCACCGCTCGTATGGGCACGAGACATCTCGTGGCCTTTCCGTCAGGTGCCTGAGACGCTTTCTCCGAGTATGATGAGGCCTTTTGTCCCTCTATGTGATGGAACACTGCCTGCGGAGACTGGCTCTGTCTCAGCTGGGCATATCGCATTTTTCGATCTGGAAACGACAGGCCTGTCCGGTGGAGCTGGAACTATTGCTTTCCTTTGCACTACTGCGAGCTTTGAGGGATCATCGCTGTTTCTCAAGCAACTATATCTCGAAGACTATCCAGGAGAACCGGACTTTCTCAAGAAGGTAATCGAAAATTTGTCGAGTGCACAATGGATTGCAAGCTATAATGGAACAGCCTTCGATATGCCCCTTTTGCATGTCCGATGCGTACTCAATAGGATAACGATGCCACCGCTGCGGCATATCGACTTGCTTCATGATTGCCGGCGATTCTGGGGCAGAAGCGTGGAATCCTGCGCTCTTCAGTCGATGGAAGCGTTTCTCCTTGGAAAAGAGCGCGAATCCGATATACCGGGTGCTCTTGTTCCCAGGGTCTGGCTCGATCTCGTGAAATCAGAGCTGCCGAGCGAAGAGCAGAAGCACTTGATGGCGCTTGTGTGGAAACATAATCTGGAGGATGTCGTTTCGCTCGCTGAACTCTTTTTGCTGGTCGAAATGGCCTACCGGGACCCTTTGAGCGGAGTGGCGCGATATGCCATAGATCCTGCAGCAATCGCAACCCGGCTTCTCAAGGCAGGGCGGGCTGAAGAAGCACGGGAACTATTGCTGAGTGTACGCGATAAAAATTCCGCTCCGGGCTGTAAGGGTGAAAATCGAATGCGAGCGCTTCGTGTGCTGGCTTCCTTGGCCAGACGCGAAAAGAACCGCCAACTTTTTGCCGAGACGATTCTGGCCATGGACAATTCAGCATATGGTTGCGTTGCGAAAGCGAAACTCTTCGAACATGTGTATAAAGATCCCCAAACAGCGCTTGAATGGGCGAAGCGTGCGCGCGAGGAGGAACCCCGCACGCTGCCACACCTCACAATCGAAACATTGCAGCATCGAATTGCTCGGCTGGAGCGGAAGGTTGCAAGACAAAAAAACCTCTGAACCCATGCAGGCATGAAACGAGCGCCGTCCTACGGGCGATAACTCTATGAAGATGGAGGATTTGTTGTCTGCAGGGTGTCCCCAAGCTGTCCACATGCGCCCATAACGCCTCGCCCGCGGCTCATCCTTTGCACCGTCACAATTCCTTTTCGCTCAAGGATTTCAGAAAAAACGCGCATCTGCCGCGGGCTCGGCTGCTCGAAAGGCATACCTTGAATGGGGTTCCATGCAATCAGATTTACCTGCGCCTTGAGCGGGGTTATCCAGGCAGCGAGCGCCTCCGCATCTGTTTCCGAGGCATTCATGTTGCCGATGAGCACAACCTCGAGCGTAATGCGGTCGCGAGTAGCCTGCTGGAATTGCAGGAGCGCCGATTTGAGCGCGTCGAGCGGCCAGGTTTTGTTTACGGGCATGAGCTTTGTACGCATCACAGGATCTGCGGAAGTGAGCGAAATCGCAAGGCGTACTCTTGGACCGTTTTGAGCGATATCGAGGATGCCCGGAATTATGCCGCTTGTCGAAATCGTTATCTTGCGCAGGGACATCCCTATGCCGTCCGCACTCGATAAGACCGCAATAGCTTTTCGCACATTTTCGAGATTCAGAAGCGGCTCTCCCATCCCCATGAAAACGACATTCGAAATGAAGCCTCGTTTGTCGCGCAAAAAATGGAATTGCTCGATTATTTCGTCCGGCCCAAGATTTCGCAAAAAGCCAAGCGTGCCGGTCTTGCAGAATGCACAACCCATCGGGCAGCCTACCTGGCTGGAAAGACAGGCGGTCTTGCGGCCTTCGATATCTTCGAGCAGCACGCATTCAACGGCTGCACCGTCGCGCAGACGAATCTGGAGTTTCAATGAACCATCTTCGTCGATGAGTTCTTTTTCTATGCTCGAAGAACGTACCTGTCCGCCGTAGATATCTGACAGGCGTTCTCTCAGGCTTTGCGGCAGATTCGTCATTGCATCGAACGATGCTATTCCCCTGGAGAACCATTCATAGGCCTGCCGTGCCCGGTACAGTGGCTGATCTGATAGAAGAGCAGCCATTTCCGCGAGAGAAAGACCGCTCGGATAAACACTCATGCGATTACTCAATGCAGAGCCGCTCATGCCTTCCCTGTAAGTTTTGTCAGTGCTTCCTGGATAATTGGATTCTTGATACCCATATGCTGGAATTCATTGAGCACATCGATGGCCTGTTGCCGCTGATTGTTCATGAGGTATGTCTGGGCTAGTTCGATATAAATTCGGTAGTTTTTAGGATCATTCTGCAGAAGCGAGCGCAGGCTTGCGATTGCTTCTTCATATTTCCCTTGCTGGCGTGCAATGACTGCAAGGCCGAGTACCGCATAGATGTCGAATTCGATGTTGAGTGCATTCTGGTAGTACTCGACTGCCTTATCGTAATCGCCCATGTTGCGGTAGGCATCGCCTGCGCGGGTTAGAATGACCTTGTTCTTTGGGTCTTTTTCAAGAATCTTGTTCCAGTAGATAAGCGACATGTTCTGCTTGCCAACGCCTCGGTAGCAATCGGCGATTCCAAACAGGGCATAGAAATTATCCGGCTCTTTTTCCAGCGCTTTTTCGAAATAAGGAATACCTTTGTCGAAGTGCTTGAGTTTGCGATAGCAGTTGCCGATTGCGGTGAGTACCCGAATATCGACATTGTCCCCTTCGAGCTCGACCATGCGCTGCCAGTATGAGAGGGCTTCTTTGTATTCCTTGAAGTCATAATGAAGGTGGCCAAGACCGATGAGGGCATAGTGATTGTCGGGGTTTAGTTCGAGCACACGGTGGTAGATGGCTTTGGATTTTCTGAAATCATGTACTTTGCGGTAGGCGTCGGCAACGCGCGTGAGCACAGTAATGTTGGTGTTGTCATGCAGGAGGTACTGCTCCCAGATCTCGATGGCTTTCTGGAACTGATTGAGCGCTTTGTAACAATCGGCGAGTCCAAAAAGCGCGTAGCTGTTGCCTGGATGGAATACAAGACATCGCCGGTAGTAGTCGGCAGCTTCCTTGAAACGACCCTGCTTGCGTGCAGAATCACCCATTCCGACGAGTGCATAGTTGTTTTCCTTGTCTTTTTCAAGGATCTGCACAAAACATTCTACTGCTTCGTCAAAACGGTTTTCCTTGAGCAGCTGGTAGCCTTTTTTAGAAATTTCAGCTATTTCCGTGTTTTCTGACTGGATTTCTTCGGGCACTTCGAAAAAATCATCATTGTAGGGTAAAGACGGCATATCACTCATGACTTTTACCTCATGGCGGAAAGTATTTTTACATATGGCTCATACAAGCCTGCAATTTATTATTTATTTCTTTCCGTCCTAATTCTATACGAAATTATACTTGCTGAGTCCGATTTGCGCAAGGAACCAGCACAAAATAAATGCGATATTCAACCGAGGCTTTTGCGATAAAATCGGACGGTCGAGCGGCCGAATATCCTTGTGTCTATGCTTTTCAGAGCGCCGATCTGTTCTGGCAGGCTGTCTTCGTGTGGAAAATGAATAAGGACGAGACTTCCTTCATGAAGGGTGGCAGATCGATCGAGCCATTCCAGCAATTGCAGCTTGAATTTGTAATCGAACGGAGGATCGAGGAATACTATATCGAAAGGGGTTTTATTACGCATGATAAATGTTTCCGCGGGCATTGCGCGACAAAAAAGCGGCGGATCGGCAATTGTCGCATTCTGCAGCAAAACAGGGAATTTCTTCCTGTCTTTTTCAACGCATACAACAGGCTGTGCGCCGCGCGATGCCGCTTCGAGCCCAATAATTCCTGAACCCGAAAAGAGATCGCAGAAAGAAAAGCCGGTCAGGTCGCCAAGCACTGCAAATACCGATTCCCTCATCCTATCCATGGCCGGGCGGATTTTGAGATCGCCTTCGGGCATTTTAACGATTCTGCCGCTATATTGTCCCCCTGTGATGCGCATCTGCGATTACCAATCTTTAAGCCTGAAATCGCGACGGATTTCGCGATCGATGTCGCGGGCTTTTATATCCGCGCGCTTGTCGAATTCCTTTTTGCCGCGGCACAGGCCCAGCTCAAGTTTTACAAGGCCGTGCTTCACATATATGCTGAGAGGTACGAGTGTATAGCCTTTTTCTCGAACCCGGCGGTCGATGCGTTTGATTTCCTGCCGATGGAGGAGAAGCTTTTTGGGACGGTCAGGGTCATGGCTGAATACCGAAGCTCGAGCATATTCCGCAATATGGAGATTGTTGAGCCAGACTTCCTGGCCTTTTATTTCAGCAAATGAATCGCCAAAGCTTACACGCCCTTCTTTAATCGACTTTACTTCGCTGCCTTGGAGCGCAATACCGCATTCAATATTTTCCTCGATTTCATAATCGAAGCGGGCGCGGCGATTTTGGGCTATTATTTTTATCGGAACCTGAGATCTCATTTCTTTCTCAATGCAGGCCTGAATCCAAGAAACTCGGAACCATGGGCAGCAGGTACAGGCCCTCTGGAATCGATTGAAATCTGATCGGCGCTGTTCGCCCACGAGCCGCCTTTGACTGTTTTCTGGCTTATGGCGCTGATGAGCTCGTCAAAAACTGAGGAGTCTTTCTGGAACCATGCATAGGGACGGAAACCATCAGAAGTCCATTCCCACACATTGCCAAAAAGATCTGAGAAACCCAGGCTGTCGGTACCGGCGGAACCGACCGGCAGTGGCCCTGTCGATGAGCGGTTTTTGAATATGCCGAGAGAAGAAACGCTGCGTGAAGACACCGCAGCGGCAGCTTCCCACATGGCTTCTGTCGGCAAGACAACTTCATAGCCCGCTGGAGCTTGACGATTTAGCCATTGGCAATATGCTCGCGCCGCATACCACGATACTCCTGTAATTGGCCGATTATCTGCTGCAGCCGAGTCGAAATCTTTCAGATATGAGCTGTCTGCAAGACCCTTTTCGATAAGCGCGGCTTTGTTCTCAGGCTTCCAGTCGGGATTTTCTGCAAGGAATCGAGCGAATTCCCGCTGTGTCACCTCGGTGGACGCAAGCCCAAATTCAGGCAATGTGCTCTGGAATGATGTTTTCGAGCCTTCAGGCGTGCTGCTAACAAGGTCGAAAAGTCCGCCTTTGAACATAATGAATGCATGAGGCCCGACAGATCGAATTCCATTTGTTTGCAGAGGGCTCATGCGGAATGCCGCTGTGTTCTGCTTCAATTCGACAGCGGCGTTTCTAATGGCATCGCTTGCTTTGTCGGGGAATACCTCCATAACCATTGCGGCGCTGTTTTTGGACGAAGCCAACATTCCTGCTGCGGTTCTAGCAGTATTGAGCACGCCAAGCAGGCTGCCGGCAGGGGCCGCGATTAAGGTACTCGCATACACGGTATCTCGCAGGGAAGCAGCATTTATGGAGAGGCTTGCTCCTGCTGCAAGCAGCGCTTCGGAAAGCGCAGCACGGTCGATGTTCTGCATGGATGCAAGATCCCTTGCAGCTTCGGAAAGCGACATGGGCAGCTGATAGATGGCGCTTGGCTTTCCAGATAGAGCCCAGCCGGCAAAATCCTTGAATGCTGGAAGCAGAATCGCTTCTTGCGATTGAGGCTCGAGGGAGTAATCAAGATGCACAACTGGCGGAAAGATCAGAGTGCCGAAAATGCGGTTTGGAACTGCTGTCTGCAATACTTTCGAGGAAAATCCCTGTTTGCGGATTTCGATTTGATGGGTGCCCGGTTTTGCGTGCGCTCCATCCTGTGTATTCCCTGCGTATGCACCATCGATATAGACGGCAGCTGCGTCCGGATACCCTGAAAATTGCAGGCGCGCACCTGGATGGGACAAACCGGGGTTTACAAGAAGAAAAAAGAGCAGGACCAGAATTGCAATTGAATAAAGAATCGGGAGATATACGCGTGGACGAATGCCCAGCACTGGCTTGAGCGTAACCCTGGCCTGCGCTATTTCTTGCTCGGTGATCTTGTCAGCGTCTTTCATTGCAAGAGAAGCCTAGCCCAAGGGCACCGTCTTGTCAACGATATGCGCTCATGATAGCCTGATATTGCCATGAAGAAAACAGATTTCTTCGATCGTCTTGTTGCATTCTCCGAACGCTTTTTAACCCGAAGAAAACAAAAGTCGCTTCGGGCAAAGATGAAACAGCAGAAACGCCACCCGGTCGTCGATTGGATATATGCCATTCTCTGGGCGGCCTGCGTCGTGCTCGTAATCAATCAATATATCTTTCAGGCATATCGCATTCCTTCTGGGTCCATGGAAAAAACGCTGCTTGTAGGCGACATGATTTTCGTAGACAAGCTGTCATACGGGCCTGAATTGCTTCCAGGCGTGCTGAAAACGCCAGGAATATCCAAGCCCGAGCGAGGCAAGGTCATTATATTCGAAAATCCGTCTTATCTCTCGCGAGGCCCCTTATACACAATTTTCCAGCAAATGTTATACATGGTCACCTTCACGCTGGTCGATATCGATAGAGAGCCGACAGGCGAGCCTCGTGTCCACTATCTCATCAAGCGGGCGATAGGAGTAGGCGGGGACACAATCCATGTAGTCAATGGCGAAGTGTACATCAAGCCTCGTGGGTCGTCCGAATTTATGAGCGAAAAGTCGCTTATGCAGGGGCTGGGCATTCCAGTCAAAACGCAGAGGCTTGTGTCGCAGAGCGAATATGCTGAAATCACGAATGTCGGAATTGCATCGGCATATTCCGAACTGAATCTGCCATTCCCGGCGAGCCTGGGAACTCCATCGGTGCAGAGCGCCAACAAGGATGCGTTCCATTATGACATGAGCCGAGTCACCACTCTCAGAGACGCGAATCCTTCGGACGCCCGCAATGCTCAGATTGCGCAGCGATATGAAAACGGCTGGTACATCGCCGATTCCCGTATCTTCCCTATGGGCGACAACAGAGACAATTCCCGCGACGCACGGTATTTCGGCCCCGTCGCGGAAAAGAAAGTGCTTGGGCATGCCCTTTTTATCTACTTCCCTTTCAGCCGAATGGGTAGCATCCGGTAGTGGCAGCATGTTCTCGAGAAAGCCCGTCCGATATGCCGAAAAAGTAGAAAGAAAAAAGCATCGCCTGAGAGTTATCTGGTTCATTGTGCTCTTTGTAATTCTGAGCTCATTGGTTCGGAGTGTCATAATCCAGAGCTGGCAGATACGCGATCAAGCGATGAGCCCTTCGCTTGTGGTCGGCGATGTCGTGCTCGCTATTCCGCTCTGGTCTGTTTTTTCTTCTGTTCCCTTCAGCTTTTCGGGCCCTCTTCATCAAGGTGACCTCGTGCTGGTCGATGATGGGGCATCTCGGGTCACGCCGTCAGCGCTCCTTGCGGTCGATGCAATATTGCGCTTTTTTACGTTCCAGCGATTTTCAATTCTGGAAGCACAGTATGGTCGGAATTTTGGCCTGCCCGACGTCATGCGGATAAAATCCATCATTCGAAAGAATAGAGATAACAAGCCGGCTGTCTTCTATATCCTTGAACATGATACCGGGAAGACGTCTGCTGGGGCTCCCGCTGATAGCGAGGTACAAGCTTCACGAATCCGCGCCAAGCTCGTATTCAGAATTTGGCCAATACGAAGGGTCGGACCCTTGACATGAGGGCAGAGCATTTTTGGGACAAAACGCCGTTTCCCACGCACTCGCTGTATGTGCATGTTCCTTTTTGTGCCGGACGATGTGCCTATTGCGATTTTTTTTCGGTTCCACTGGGGAGCTGCTCCTCCAGCACTTTGGACAGTTATGTCAGCGCTGTCCTTGAACAGGCAGCAAAATGGACACACATGTTCGGAGCAGGGCAATTTGCGACAATATACATAGGAGGCGGCACGCCGACTATTCTTGGCAAGGAATTATTGAGAATGCTTGTCCAAGGCCTTGAACCTTATGCCGCAGATGAGTGTGAATGGACAATCGAGGCGAATCCGGAAAGCCTCGATAAAGAAATAGTCCGGATGCTTGCAGATACGAAAGTAAGCCGAATTTCGCTCGGCGTGCAGACACTATCGAAAAGCCAATGGCCAGTATTGGGGCGAGTTGGTTCGATCGAAGATTCGCTCCGGGCAATCGACCTGCTTAAATCGAGCAGATTCGAGGTTTCAGTCGACCTTTTGGCAGGGATTCCATATCGAGCCGCCGGTACTGCAGTGTACCAGGAGTATATCGAAGCGCCGCTTCTGCGAAGTCTGCGTGCGATTGCAGGAAAAGTTCCACATATTTCTTTGTACGATCTGACAATAGAAGAAGGCACTGCATTGCAGCGCCGGATTGCCGATGGAGAACTTGTGCTACCTGATAGCGACAGCCTTGCCCGTGCGAGAGAAAGTGCAGACAGCTTGCTTGCCGCGCACGGCTACATTCGTTATGAAGTCTCGAATTATGCCCTGCCCGGGCATGAGTGCAGGCACAATCTGGCATACTGGAACATGGAGCCCTATCTGGGGCTGGGCAGCGGAGCAGTCAGCACACTTGCGTATCCTGCAGAGATGCATCAGCGAATGCTCGGCTCGATGGTGAGGCTCACCGGCACGAAAAATCTGAATCATTTCATCGCCAATCCGGCCGATATTCCGCCAGGGGTCGAAATTATCGACAGGCCGACTGCAGCATTCGAGGTCTTAATGATGGGTTTCAGAACGGCAAAGGGTGTCGATGCCTCCAGGTTTTCTGCACTTTTTGGCGTTTCGATTTTTAAACTCATTCCATCATCGCTCGAACGATGGAGTAAGGAGATTATTCAAAAAGACAATCGCATCGCCATTCATCCTCGGGGCTTCGACATTCTGAACAGATTTCTGGTAGAATGCCTTGAGGAGATGGATCAACATCGAGCCTTGCTTACAACTTAAAATTCCAGGAGGAACATTTCATGGCATTATTTCAATATGCCGTAGTGGCGTCGATTCTTCACGATGAAAAACAGAAGCGAGACCTGCTTTCAAAATTCGAGCAGGCATTGACCGAAACCGGAGGCGAGCTTCAGTCAGTTGGGGCGCATACACTATGCCCTCGGGATGTCAACCTTCCACTTTTTATTTTTATCCTCACGGGAGGAACCGAAGCCGAAGCAATGCAGATTATTCAAAAAGAAAAGATGGTGGAGCAGGGTACGCCGGTCGTCCTCCTGGCGCATCCTTCGCAAAATTCGCTTCCCGCAGCAATGGAGATCCTTGCCAAAGTGAAGCAGGAAAGCGGCAAAGGTCTTATTCTGCAGGCAGACGCATCAGGTGCCTTCGATCCTGCCGGCCTGGGACACAGTATCGCTGTATCGAAAAGCTTGAGAACCCTGCAGGCGAGCCGCATTGGCCTTGTCGGAAAGCCTTCGGACTGGCTTATTGCATCGAGCCAGCATCCGGACATTGCAAAAAAAACATGGGGTCTGACCCTTGTCGATATTCCTTTTGCAGAACTCATGCATGACATCGAAGTCATTCGCGCAAAACCCGAGGGCGCACCCGATTTTCAAGGCTTGCGCGCAAGAGCCGAGTTCTTTTCTGAGGCAGATGAGACGGACATGCGCAAATCTGCAGAAATTCTGCAGGCACTGAAAGGCATCGTCGCGCGCTATCGGCTGACTGCGCTGACATTGCGTTGTTTTGACCTTGTATTGCAAGACCGTAGCACTGGCTGTCTTGCGCTTTCGGCTCTTGCCGATGCGGGGATTGATGCTGGATGCGAAGGCGATATCCCTTCGATAATCGCGCTTCATTGGATGCGTTCGCTTACGGGAATGACAGGATGGATGGCAAATCCTTCGAGAATTTCGGTTGATAAAGAAAAAGGAACTGCCCAAGCGCTTATTGCGCATTGCACAGCGCCACGATCCATTCTTTCAAGCTATGGACTGCGCAGTCATTTTGAATCGGGTCTGGGTGTCGCGATCGCCGGCATAATTCCTGAAGGGCCGGTGACATTGGTAAGGATAGGGGGAAAAGAGCTCGACAGAGTATGGTTTTCTGAGGCATCGGTTATTGGAAGTCCGCGCCAAGAAGGCCTTTGCAGGACACAGGCCATGATTACACTTCCGGCAGCCCGCGCTGAGGAGCTCTTGGAAAATCCACTTGGCAACCATCTCGTCATGATCCGCGGGGATTGGATTCAGCGCATCGAAGCTTTTATCCGGCTATGGCAATCATAGACGATTACACGAAGAAATCGTAATTCGACTTGATATGCTCAGCGAAGCCCTCCCGATACGAAATATTTGCCCGACTTTCTGAAAAAATCGTGCTGGGAGGGCCATGACCTGGAAAAATCACTGTTTCTTGCGGCAGGGAAAATAGCTTCTGCTGTATGCGTTCTGCAAGCGCATTGGTGTTGAATGTGCTGTTTGTCTTTCCGATTAAGCCAGCATGAAGAACATCTCCTGTGAAGAGGAACGACTCATCGATGAGATAGACAATGGAATCCTGGGAGTGCCCCGGAACCGCAATCGCGCTGACAGAAAAGCCGGCTTCCTCGAATGTTTCGCCATCTCTGACCTTTTTGCATTGGAAATCAAGGATCTTTGCATTGGATGCATAGATCGTCGGACTATAAATCTTCATTATCGTCGAAAGTCCGCGAACATGATGCGTATGGTTGTGCGTTATGAAAATGGCGCTGAGGTCGAAGTGATTGTGTTCGATTTTTTCAATCATTGTCGGTGTAAGTTCGGCAGGATCCACAACGATTGCCTTGCCCAGCTTTTCGTTTCCAATCATATAGCTGTTCGAAAACCCGAAAATGGAATAGTGCTGATAGATTTTCATAGGTATAAATGCTCCAGATCGCGGACTGCTTCCGCAATATTCGATCCGACAAAGGTGACCTTGGATTCCTTTGCCGGAATGTAGAAAGCACGTTTGAAATCGCAATTGTCGAAATCGACCGTATCGAGATCACAGAGCATAAAGCGCGAATTATAGAGATTCGATCCTGAAAAGGTGCAATCGGAAAAATGCGAGCCATTGAAGTTCGTTTGGATGAGTTCGGAATTTTCAAAACTGCAATCGATGAAGGTCGAAGCCCCAAACGAACAGAAATCTATGTCTATGCCGGAAAAGTCGCACGAAATGAATTCCGAGCCATCCAGAAAAGAGAGATGGAATGAAGCCCCTGTGAACATTGCGTGGTGCATTTTGACATTTCTGAAAGAACAGCCTACAAATCGATAGCGGGAAAAATCCATTCCCATTATCTCTGCATAGTCAAGCACACGATTCATAATGAGGGTTTGTGATCGCAATTCTTCAAGGGCTCTGCGCATGCGTTCTGCATCATTTTTCAGGTGATCGAAGCAGAGAGTTTCGAGCGAAAAAGAAGGCCGGCGGCAGCCCTCGACGGAGCAAGGAACAACCTTGAACATATTGACAGCCTACATGATTTCGCGTCAGCGCTCAAGGTGCATACCATTATTCCGAGAAAGATTTGCCGCGTGCTTGCAAGGAATCTCCATCCTGTGTAGTATTTTATCCATGTGTTATGCATGTGGCGCTCTTCTGCCGTATGGCTACAAGCCAGGTTTCAATGATACTTGCGAGCAATGCGGCAAGGACCTGCACGTATGCCGGATGTGCCGTTTCTATGCGCCTGGGCTGCATTGGGACTGTGCCGAGAATATCGACGAGCAGGTTTTCGACAAAGAGAAACGCAATCATTGCGAGTGGTTCTCGACTGCGGAAAAGTTCGTAGAGAATTCTCGCACAGACAAGACAGTTTCGCAGTCCGATGCGAAACGCAGGTTCGATGCGCTGTTCGGAGATTGAATGCAAAGCAGCAACGGTGCATTGCGTCTATGTGTCTTTGATTCAGGCATCGGTGGATTGCCATTTCTGAAAGCAATTCACGAGGAGTGGAGTGGAGTCTCGATTTCGTACGTTGCCGACGATGCCGGTTTTCCCTATGGAACAAAATCCCCCGAAGCCATCCGGGACATTCTGTTCGAGCGGGTAAGAAGAATCCGCGCTCGGCTCGATCCTGATATACTTGTGATATCCTGCATGACAGCAGTGCAGATTGGCCTCAAGGATCTGCAGGCTGCACACCGTTCGATGAAAATCGTTGGGGCTATCCCCCCGATTGCGCAGGCAGCCGGGGAAACGCAATCGCGCCGCATTGCGGTGCTCACGACTGCTCGGGCTGCGGAAGATGCTTTTCTCGATGACATGATTGCTCGAGATGCGCCGGAAATCGATGTATTCAGGATCCCAGCGCAGGACCTTGTCGATTATGTCGAGCAGCATTTGCCTTTTGCTAAGCAGGAAAGCGCTGAAGCGGCCGTCGAACCATATGTCGTGTATGCCCTGGAAAATGGTGCAGACAGGCTGGTTCTGGCCAGCAGTCATTTTGTTTTTCTCGAAGAAGCGATTCGGCATGTTATTGCTGCGCGTGGAATGCATGATGTCCGTTGTCTGGATTCGAGAGCACATGTACTTTCTGCACTTCGGCGTTTCTTATTTTCCGAACCCGCAGCCGAGAATGTTGCCGAGACTTCCTTTTATCTGACAGGCGACAGAAAACCTTGTCCTTCCTACATTGCATGGGCGAACAGGTTCGGGACTGCTGAACCCGAACTGCTTTGAGGAATAGACTAGTGGGAACCAGCATGCTGGGTATCGTTCTTTCCTTCAGCAACCATTATGCGCGAGTGAAATGCGAAGACACTACAATTCGTCTCTGTACCATCAAAGGCAAAAGAATCCGCTCGATCGATGGTTGGTACAATGCGCTTGCAGCCGGCGACAGGGTTTCCGTTCAGGTTATTTCAGATAGCGAGGGTGTAATCGAAAAGTTGCTGCCCCGCCGGAATGTCTTCGGGCGCTTCAATGAGAAGGGAGGTGCAGATCAAGCATTTGCAGCCAATATCGACCTGGTCGCATGCGTGGCCAGTGCAGATTCGCCGCCTTTCCGGCCTAGATTCATCGATCGCATAAGCGTCATAACCGAGCAGTGCGGCGTTCCGCTGTTGATTCTTTTCAACAAAATAGACCTTGGAAGCGATGAACATGCTGAAGCGAGACTTTCGGTCTTCGAATCATTGGGATATAAGGTCCTTCGCTGTTCGGCATTGTTTCAGCAGGGTTTGAATGCGTTGCGTGAATCCATTCTCGGTAAGACAGCAGTTTTTGTCGGCCAATCAGGCACAGGGAAATCGAGCATAATCAATGCATTGATGCCTGGTGTCGACCGCAAGGTTGCAGCGATTTCCGAAAAATACAATAGAGGCAAGCATACGACGACACTCGCCGAGCTCTTTTTTTCTCCAGAAGAAGATTTCGCTGTTATCGATACGCCTGGGTTTCGCCGTCTGGCCATTCGCAATATCGAACCTGATGATTTGAGCGCGTATTTCCCTGACATGATACCATTCATCGGAAAATGCGCTTTCGGAGCTTCATGTTCCCATACCCATGAATCCGGGTGTGCAGTCATTGATGCTGTCCAAAATGGCGCAATCCATGCTGATCGCTACGAAAGCTATCTGCGCATACGCAGCGAGCTTGAGCGATCCATACAGTGGAAGAAAGAAGATACAGGAAAATTCCGCAAAGCTCCCAAATTTCGCCTTGAAGATGAAGAGGAGTGGTGATGCACGAGCACAGCCTTGAGCGCCTTGATTTTTACCGGCTTCGCGAGAAGCTGGAAGAGTATTGCCTTTCCTATGAGGGGCGTGCACTCATGCACAATACTCTTCCTTGTTCGAGTCCGGAGGCGGTACTCAAGCTCAAGCACGATTTAGATATTCTTTCCGAGGGACTCAGAGATCATGAAATTCCTGCCTTGCCGTTTCCCAACATTGACCTTGTTGTGCAAAAAGCAAAGAAAGAAGGCCTTGTCCTTGATGTGGAAGAGTTCTTCGCATTAGGCATATGGGCTACATCGTATGAAAAGATTGTAGGGCTAGTGCGCTCGATACTCGAAGCAGGCGGAAGCACAAAGAACGCAGACCAGCCGGAAGAGAATGTACCCATGAGAGCGCTCGACGTCAGCGCAGGCACCGAGGAATGGGCGAAGCTCGGCATAGAGAGGGCTGTTTTATCTGCTCCTTCCCTTGTGCTGCTTCGACAGAAAATATTTGCGATTCTTACGCCTGAAGGAGAAATCAGAGACCTCCCCCGGATTCACGAGTTGAGGCATGCAATTCATGCAGCGCAGCTCGAAAATCAGCGCCTCGTCAGCCAATACCTGTCGGATCCTAGTTTGCAAGATGCGCTGCAATCGAATGCAGCCACAGAGCGCGACAACCGTACCGTGCTTGCCATCAAGGCAAATTTCAAGGGCAGAGTAAAGGGCATTGTTCATGAATTCTCTTCGACAGGCCAGACCGTTTTTATCGAGCCCTTGGAGCTAATCGAGCGCAACAACCGGCTTTTGGAACTGGAGACTAGGCTCAATGAAGAAATACGCGCCATCCTCCGCGAAACCACAGAAGCTATCCGTCCGCTTGTACCTTCCCTAGAGATGGCACGGCAGCATCTAGCAGCAATCGATGCGAGGCTTGCGCGTGCAATACAGCTCCGGAGAGAGGATCTTGTCAATGCCGGATTTCTCGATGAAGGCATTCACCTGTATCAGGCAAAGCATCCTCTTTTGGGAAAGAAAGCAAGGCCGATCGATGTCGATGTGCCTGATGGAACACGGGTACTTATAATCACCGGGCCAAATACGGGAGGCAAAACAGTTTCCCTCAAGACAATCGGGCTTCTCGCACTTTTAAACCAATATGGAGCCGGCATTCCGGCAGCGCCCACTTCAGGGTTTGCAGTTTTTGATACAGTTTTTGCTGATATCGGCGATGAGCAATCTATCGATCAATCGCTTTCCACCTTTTCGGGGCATATGCGCGTCATTTCCGACATTGTGCGTGCGGCTACCAACAGAAGCCTCGTGCTGCTCGATGAACTTGGAGCAGGAACCGATCCTGAAGAAGGCTGTGCTATTGCGATGGCCTTGCTCGACTTTTTTCTAGAGCGCACAAGCATGACCATTGCCACCACTCATCATGGTGTTCTTAAAAATTATGGATATACGAAACCAGGTTGTCTCAATGCTTCGATGGAGTTCGACGCCCAAAGTCTGAGTCCTACCTATCGCATATGCATGGGGATTCCCGGTGAAAGCCGGGCACTGGAGATTGCCAGACAGACGGGCCTGTCGGATGAAATAGTGGCGACCGCGGCAAGCTATCTCGATGAAGAACGAGCCGATTACTCAGCGTTGATGCGCTCTCTAGGAGAGAAGCAGCGAGAGCTCGACAGGCTAGAGCAGGAAAAACGCAAGCAATTGAAAGGAGCACAGGAGTCTCGACGGAATGCAGATCTGCAGAATCTGAAGGTGCGGCAGAGAGAGCTGGAACTGCGGCGCCAGGGTGTTGCCGAGCTGAACCGCCTTCTTTCGGAAAGCCGCAGGACCTTCGAAAATCTTGTAAGAGAGATCAGAGAATCTGGAAGAAAGGTGGAGGAAGCCTCCAGTGCGCGGGAATTTCTGAATGAGCTTTCTGAAGAGACCAAGCGGGAAAATGACGAATTGAGCCGGTTCGAAGCGGAGACAAAAACGCTTGCTCGTTCAATCTCCGATGGAAATGCTCAGTTCCGCCAAATTGATCCGGAGTCGGCGCGTATTGGAGAAAAAGTACTGTATGCAGGCCGCGAAGCGATCATTGTGCGCAAACTGGACGAGAAGAGAGTGCTCATTCAAGCAGGCTCGCTGCGCATTCCGGCAGCGATGGAAGATCTCTGCATCCCGCCTTCGCATAAAAGCCCCGAGAGTGAGAGCAGGCTTGTCTATCAAGTGGAGCTTGCAAGTTCTGACCAAGGGTCCTCAAAGCCCCTGCCAGAGATCGACCTTCGTGGGATGCGGCTTGCCCAAGCGCTAGAAACGCTCGCGTGCCAAATCGATGCCGCAAGCTTGAGTGGGCTGAGCGTTTTTTCGGTCATCCATGGCACCGGCGAAGGTATTCTTGCAAAAGGTATCCATGAGTGGCTGAAAACGCAGCCCTCGGTAGCCGATTACTATTTTGCGCGGCCTGAAGACGGGGGCTTTGGAAAAACCTGGGTCCATCTGAAACCATAAAAGATTTGCAATTGACACCTCATTATACTGCATGGTATCGTTATGCGGCATTTTTATCGGCCAAAGGAGTTTTCATGTCCGGACATAGTAAATGGGCAACCATAAAGCACAAAAAAGGCGCACTCGACGCGAAAAGAGGGCAGCTTTTTACAAAGCTTATCAAGGAAATATCGATCGCTGCCCGCATGGGCGGCGGCGATCCAGAAGGCAACCCGCGCCTGCGAACCGCAGTGCTCAAGGCTCGCGCTGCCAACATGCCAAAAGACAATATCGACCGTGCGATCAAGAAAGGCACTGGCGAGCTTGAAGGCACAATCTATGAGGAGCTTTTCTACGAAGCATATACCCCCGGCGGCGGAGCAATGCTCATCGAAGTGCTGACCGACAACAAGAACCGCGCAGCTGCAGAAATCCGAAACATCGTCACTCGATCCGGCGCGAACCTTGGAACCGCCGGTTCTGTCGCATATCTATTCAAAAGAAAAGGTGTGCTCACCTATGATGGCGAAAAGTATTCCGAAGACCAGATTCTGGAAGCGGCGCTCGATGCAGGTGCGGACGATGTCGTGAATGAGGACGGAAGCATAGTCGTGTTTACCGATCCCGCTTCTTTCGAAGACGTGCTCAATGCGATGAACGCAAAAGGCTTCGAGACGCTCGGTGCTGAAATATCCATGGTGCCCGATACCTACATCAGTGTCGATACAGAGACAGCAGCCAAGATACAGAGGCTTATCGATAAGCTGGAAGAGAACGAAGACGTGCAGAATGTCTATCACAACATCGAAATGCCTGAAATCGAAGAGTGATCAGCGAAATGGCTGCTCGTCGCGCCATCGTAGCGATTGGGATTGATCCTGGAATCGCTGCGGTAGGATTCGGCGTAGTCCGAACAAGGGAAGGGTGCCTCGAACTAGTCGCTCATGGATGCATTCAAACAGAATCATCCGTGCCGACGGGCAAAAGGCTCGCACACATATTCAATGAGATCAAGCGGCTGTTACAGCAATATGCTCCTGATGTCGGCGGCATCGAGGAGCTTTATTTTTTTAGAAACGTGTCATCGGCATTCCCCGTAGCAGAGGCGCGAGGTGTTATCAGGCTTGCATTCGAAGAAGCGAACATCGAACTCATGCAGCATACCCCAAATGCCATAAAGAAATCGGTGACCGGCTCTGCCCGTGCGGATAAATATCAGGTACAGGAAATGGTGCGCATTCTCCTCGGCATGAAAGAGATACCTAAGCCTGATCATGCAGCCGATGCGCTGGCAGCAGCGATTTGTACATTGCATTCGATTGGCCCCGCAGGCTATACTCTTTGACATGTTCAATCGCATCCGCGGCATATTGAGCGGCCATGCAGATGATGCCCTCCATATTGCAACCGGCGCAATCGAATGGGAAATTTATGTTCCAGTTCGGGATCCGGCGTTTTATTCGCGCACAGGTGAAGAAATAGAGCTCTATACCTGGCTGCATCACTACGAAGATGGCATGCGGCTGTATGGATTTATCTCTGCTCCTGAACGGCAGCTTTTTTTGGATCTCCAGAAGGTAGAAGGAATTGGACCGCGCCAGGCATTCAAGATTCTCCAAGGGATTGCGCCGCGGGCTCTTGCCACGATGCTGGATGCCAGCGATCTTGTTTCTCTGCAGAAAATTCCCGGCATCGGTCCCAAAACTGCGCAGAAAATGATGCTTGCGCTCAAGGGCAAGCTAGTTGCGCTCGAAGGAGAAACAGGCGTTCCGGTGCCTGCTGTGCAGGGGCGGTTCCGCGATGTTATCAGAGCGCTTATAGAAATGGGTTTCGATCGGCGCGAAGTCGAACGAGTCGTAGCTCAGCTTGGTGCCGATGTGCAGGAAGGGCCGGAATCGGAAAAAGAGTTGTTCAGAAAAGCACTGCTTGAGCTATCGACAGGAGCAGGGGGATGAATTCGGAAATTCCTGATGATGAGTCTATTATTCATAGCCCCATGAATCCTGGCTATGACCCGGGTGAAGACGAAAAAGAAGCAACGCTGCGGCCGCGCTATCTTTCTGAGTTTCAGGGGCAGGAGAGAATCAAGGACAACCTCCTCATTTTCATTCGAGCAGCGCGTGAACGAGCAGAAGCGCTCGACCATCTCTTTTTGATGGGTCCGCCTGGACTGGGCAAAACCACGCTTGCGCTCGTTGTTGCTTCGGAGATGGGTGTGGACTTCAAGCCAACAAGCGCTCCCGCCATTGAAAAACCGAAAGATCTTGCAGGAATTCTTACAAATCTGCGACCGAATGCCGTGTTGTTCATCGACGAAATTCACCGACTTAAGCCTGCTATCGAGGAAATGCTCTATATTGCCATGGAAGATTTCGAGCTCGACTGGGTAATCGGGCAAGGGCCTGCCGCACGGACGGTCAGGATCCCGCTTCCGCCTTTTACGCTTGTCGGCGCGACGACGAAGGCAGGAATGGTCTCTGCGCCACTTTCGAGCCGTTTCGGCATTTCTCTGCGTTTCGACTATTACTCGGCAGAGGAACTCGAAAGGGTTGTCAGACGTTCTTCCCGAATCCTCGATATCAAAATTGATGATGATGCGGTGAAGCTCCTTGCAGGAACGAGCCGGGGGACGCCCCGGATTGCCAACAGACTTCTCAGACGCATGCGCGATTTTGCACAGGTAAAAGGGGCGGGGGTCATAACAAAGGATATTGTGATCGATGGGCTGGCGCGGCTTGAAGTTGATTTTCTCGGTCTCGAGCGTCTGGATCGTGAAATACTCAAGGCCATTATCCTTCGTTTTGGAGGGGGTCCTGTCGGTGCCGAGACGCTCGCGGTTTCGGTCAGTGAAAGTGTCGAAAGCCTCGAAGACTACTATGAACCATACCTGATTCAGATTGGAATGCTTGCTCGAACGCCGAGAGGGCGTATTGTGACTCCTGCCGCATATCGCCATCTTGGACTGGAACAGATGAATGAAAACGGACGACTTCAATTTTGAACTGCCAGAAAGGCTCATAGCTCAGTATCCGCCCGAGCACCGCGGCCAATCTCGCCTTATGGTGCTTGATCGGGCCGCACAGAAGACATTCGATGCCATGGTTGCGGATATCGCCTCATTCATCGAGCCAGGCACCTTGATGATCTTCAATGATTCAAGAGTTCGCAAAGCAAGGCTCTATGGTGTATGCGAGCAAACCGGTTCGCATGTTGAATTTGTTTTTCTCTCTCCCGCCGAAGAGGCGGAATCCAAGGATCGGCAATTCCGTGCCTCAGGCAACGCTACCCAAGCATTCAATATGTCGGGAGGATCGGACAAGCCAGTTATCCCAAAACACAGACTTCCCTCATCATCGCAGCGATGGCTCGTTGTTTGCAGTAAAGCGAGAAGACAAAAAATTGGAAGAAAATATCTATTTCCGGGAGAACTTGCAGGAACCATCGTCGATGACCGCGCCGACGAGAAGATCATTGAATTCTCTACACCCATAGGTGATGAATATTTCGACCGGTACGGGCATGTTCCTCTTCCTCCATACATCAAGCGGGAAGACACGAAAGCCGATGAACAGCGCTATCAGACCGTATATGCCAAGCGCACAGGATCAGCGGCCAGCCCGACAGCAGGTCTTCATTTTACCCCCGAAATTCTTTCTTCTCTGCGGGATCGGGGAATCGAAATCGCACATGTCACTCTGCATGTCGGGTTAGGGACATTCCTGCCAGTGCGCACGGAGAATATCGAAGACCATCGCATGCACGAGGAGTGGTTCGAAATCTCACCCGAGACTGCGAACAGAGCAAATGCAGCCAAAAAGGAAGGCAGAGCTATTCTTGCAGTGGGAACAACCTCGCTTCGGGCACTGGAATCAGCCTGGTATGATGGTGCTCTCCATTCCGGAAGCTATTCGACGCGGATTTTCATCTATCCGGGCTTTGAATTCCATGTTGTCGATCAGCTTTTTACCAATTTTCATACGCCGAAATCGACACTACTTATGCTGGTGTCAGCGTTTGCTGGAAGAGAGCGGATTCTGGAGGCGTATCGGACGGCCATCGAAAAGCAATACCGTTTTTTCAGCTATGGAGACGCGATGCTGATCCGGTGATTCCACCCAAAGGAAGGCCGAGGAAAGCGAACACCACTGCTTCGATGCGCTTGCGGACTGTCTCAATATCTCCATCTGCATCGATCCGTTCTATGCGCCAGCCTTGTCGTTCAAGCCGATCTGCCATAACCGCATACATGTCATGCACTCGTTTCTGGAATTCAAGCGTCTCGTATATCTCTTTATGCGAGCGCGTATCGATCCGTTTGATGCAGACCTCCGGTTCGACATCGAACAGCAGAGTGAGCCCTGGAGCAGGGAATCTGCTGTTGAGCTGCCAGGGAATTTCAGGGCCGCAGGTAACTCCCTGGTAGGCAAGGCTGGAAAGAACATAGCGATCCGAAATCACTAGTGCACCTTCTTCGACTTTCTGTATAATGCCTTCTTTGCCATAGAGGTGCTCATTTCGGTCTGCAGCAAAAAGATGGGCGACTGTCGAAGGAGCAGCTTCATTCTTGCCTGCAAGAACAGCTCGGATAAGCATGCCTATTGGGCTTGTTGTCGGTTCTGCGGTTGTGACACAGGACAAGCCCCGGGCGAGCAAGCTTTCGGCCAGAAGATTCATTTGAGTCGTTGTACCGGCACCATCGATGCCCTCTATGACAATAAAGCGCTTTTGCAGCTCGTCAGTGTTACTAGAATGCATAATGTGCTAGTATATAGGTGACTCATAATTTTGTCATGCAGGATTCGGATCGGATGAGGACGAAAAGACCAGCAATCGCAATAGCATTGATTTCTCTTCTTTTTGCCATATTTTCCACAATCGCTATAGTCAATCTTCTTCGTCTCGAAGTTCAGCAGGCAGTTAGCCGTTCTCTTGATTCGGTTCAATCGGTCGTCGATGAGGCGACAGGGCTCCGTTTCGATTATGATTATCTAAGTATCGATGCTATCAATCATTTTACCATGCATGGTATTCGGCTGGTTCGAAAAGATGCCTCCGATATCAGCCCTGTGCGAATACGCAGCGTTTCTTTGCGCATCAGCTATTGGGCGCTCATAACGGGCAGAAATACGGAAGTGCTCAAGGATGTCTCTGCGAGCGATCTGCAGGTGGATCTTGTCCTTCCTAACGATGCATTTATTGTCCAGAAACTTTACAAAATTCTATTCGAAGGGCCGCTCATCGCCCTGCCTCGGTTCCAGCTCAATATTGAGCCGGTGCATGTACATCTGAAACAAAATGAGCCCATCGCTGACGGTACGATTCATATCGAGTCATTTCAGCTCTCTACGCTTGGTGGATTTCCTGAAATCGTGGCGCCCTCAATTTCAGCAGACCTGGGTGGCTTTTTCGGCCTTCCAAAAGATTTTTCATCCAAGATCGGGATCGATGGATCGCTTGCAGCCGATTTTTCTACATTTGATTTCTCTGTAAATATTTCTGCGGGTACCTCCTCGGTTTTGCTGCTGCCTCAGCAATTCACTGTGTCCAAGCGAGGCAGCAGGATAGAGGTTCGGCGAGAGGGGAAGGGGCTTGGGGTGGTTGGGTGGTATGAGGGAGGTCGGTGGGGTTTGCGAGGGGAGATGGCGGGGTATCGGATAGGAGGTGTCCAAGCGAGGCAGCAGGATAGAGGTTCGGCGAGAGGGGAAGGGGCTTGGGGTGGTTGGGTGGTATGAGGGAGGTCGGTGGGGTTTGCGAGGGGAGATGGCGGGGTATCGGATAGGAGGGGACATAGAGGGGAAGGGAGGGGTATGGGACGTTATGAAGGGGGTAGGGGTAGATGGGCACATAGAGGTATGGGGTGAGGGGAAGGTGGTAGGGGGGTATCGGGTAGATGTGAAGGGGGTAGTCGATGAGGGGGTACAGTGGGGGAAGTATGGGGTTGGAGGTCTTAGGGTAGGGCTGAAGGGGGAAGGGGATAGTGAAAGGTATCGAGGGGTGGTCGAGGGGAAGCGAGGTGGGTATGGGGTACGGTATGAGGGGGAGGTAGGGTATGAGGGGAAGGAGGTAAAGGGGAGCTATGAGGTGAGCGGGGGAGGGGTACGGGTAGTGGGGAGTGTGGAAGGTTCGGGGGATCGGTATGGGGTAGTGGTGAAAGGAGGGGATGTAGGGGGTTTGGTGCTTGGGGGAGGGGAAGGGGAGGTGAAGCTGACGGGTGAAGGGTATGAGGTCAGGTATGGTGGAGAGGTAGGGGGAGGTTGGGTGAGTGTAGAAGGGAGTATAGGGAAGGAAGGTGGGTTTGAGGGTGAGGTAGGGGTAAAGAAGGTAGATGTGGGGTCGGTGGTTGGGGCGATGGGGCTCAAGGGTGTGGTCGTTGAGGGGGTGATGAGTGGGCGGGTGTATGGGTTTGTGCGGGGAGGGAAGGTATCGTGGGCATTGAATGGGGGTGAGTATGAGGGGAAGGTAGGGGGTATAGAGGTGAAGGCTGGGTTTGAGGGTGTAGGGGATGAGGCAGGGTATACGCTGAAGCGAGGGGAGGTGGAGGTAGGTGGAGTTAAGGTAGGGCTTGAGGGGAAGGGGGTATATGGGGGAGAGGTGTATAGTGGGCAGGTGACGGTAGGGGGGATAGGGTATGGGGTAAAGGTGGAGGTGAAGGGGGAAGAAGTAGGGATTCGGGTAGGGGAGACGGCAGAGGGGAAGGTAGTGGTGGGAGGGAGTCGGGTAGAGGGGCAGGTGCGGCTGAAGGGGTTTGGGGTAGGGGTGAAGGGTGGAGTGGTACGGCTGAGTGGGGGAATAGATGGGTGGTATGAGAAGGGTGGGTGGGGGTTAGTGTTGACGGACGTAGGGGTAGGGTATGAGGGAGAGGGAGTGTATCCGCAGGTTGCGGTGAGTGGGACGGTGGATGCAAAGGGCGCAAAGCTGAAAATTGACTATTTCGAATATGATACAAAGAAATTGAAAGGTGAACTTGCGATTACCTACGCATCGATAGGCTCAATTATCAAAGATTTCGATGCTTCATATACACTATCGAGCATGGATTATGAACGGACAAAAATAGAAGGAACCATAAAATCCAAAGACGGGATACTCGATGCTGCAATTACCGCACAGGCGGTTCCGATCGAGCAATTTATCCCTTCATCGCTGAAAATTGCCGGAGATCTTCAACTAAAAGGGAAAGCAACAGCATCCTTGAATGGCAGCACATTTAGTCTCGCGAATTTCTCGCTTCTTGAAATCCAGTTTGAAATGCAGAAAGGTGAAATCAATGGTCTTCCTTTTTCAGCATCGGGAACTGCAGATTTCAAAGATTCTGTTTTGTCCATAAAAGATGGTTCATTTGCATATCTTAAACACAAGATAGAAGCAATCTCAGCCAATTACGATATCAAGAGCGGATCGGCACACATTGGGGCGCAGATACGATCGGTAATAGCTGAAAAACTATTCACGGCATATCTCAATGGCGACGGGAAAATTGCCAAGGATAATCCATGGAATGATCTGCAATTTTCTGGACAAATTGCCAAAGCCAATTATAACTCCAGAAGCATTGATGATATCAATTATGAAGCTGCTTTCAAAAATGGTAATCTCGATGTAAATCTGAGCCAAACAAATGGCTCAAATGCGCATGTAAGCCTTACCAGCATGAGCGCATTTGATGTTTCACTGAATAATTTTTTCAAGATCACTGGAACGGCCAAAGGAACTGTCAAAGAAAATACTGTCGAGGCTGACGCCTCTCTCAATAATTTCGATTTGTCTGCTCTGCAAATGTTCATTCCAGAAAATTACATCAAGGGCATCGGTGGGACAGCGTCTTGTTCTCTTCATGTCTCTGGAGATCTGAACGATCCGGCAATTGATGGAAATATAGCACTCAAGGATGTGTCTTTTTCTTCAAATATCTATCTTCTTGAAAAAGTAGGCCCATTTGATGCAGATATAAAAGTAAGCGATGGTATCATCGAATTGGGTCCTGCCGTAATCAAAATTGGGACCGAAAGCATATCGCTTGCAGCGACAGCGAGCTTGAGCCGATGGGAGATCGGCGACATAAAAGCATTCATCTCTACGCAGGATACTGGTGCTCTGCGATTCAAAGGAACCATTGCGGGCCTAACTGCTAAAGATATTCGTGTAAAAACCGACCTCACCGCAACATTGTCTCAAAACGGTCTCGAAATTAAAGGCAATATATTCCTCGATAATGGCACGCTTGAGGTTAATCCTGCGGGTTTTGTCGTTTCGCCGGAAACCGCCAAAGCAGCAGCTCCCCTCTCCCTCAATATTGCGCTGACGCTAGGGAAAAATGTGGAGCTTTATCTTCCTGGCCAGGACTTCCCCCTTGTAAGCGGATTGTCCTCTCCGAATTCAGCATTGAGCATTCAGTACGATCAATCGAGCGGTGCATTTTCTGTTACAGGCAAAGTCGAGCTCAGATCTGGCTATGTTTTGTATTTGCTTCGGAACTTCTTTATCAAGCAGTGTACTATCGAATTTTCAGAAAACCAGACGAAGTTTAATCCGCTTATTAATGCCGTTGCGGAACTTAGAGAGTCAAGCAAAGATGGAATGATAACGGTAACTCTTTCTGCAGATCAGACACCCTTTGAAAATTTTAAGCCAAAGCTTTCTTCAGTTCCACCCAAGAGCGAGACAGAGTTGCTCGCACTGCTCGGAGGAGGGCTCGCTCTTTCCCAGGCAACGGACAATAGTCCTCTTACGATTCGAGAGGCTGTGATTGCGAGTTCCGAATTGCTTACCCAGAATGCATTGTTCAGATCATTCGAACAAAGAGTTCAAAAAGCGCTTGGCCTCGATGTTCTCTATGTGAGATCCTCTTTCATCCAGAAATGGCTTCTCGATATAACCGGTCAGTCAACCAAGGATCTGGCAACCTACCTCAGCGGAACTGAGCTTTTTGCTGGGAAGTATATAACCGATTCAGCATTCGCGCATTTTATTCTCAGGATGTCGCAGACCCCGCTTGAGGAGACTGGCGTTTTGCAATTAGACTCTGAACTTGGTCTGGAATTCCAGTCTCCATTTGGATTATTGGAATGGGGCCTTTCATTTGGGAAAGAGGGGACGCCTCTCAATAACCAGAAGATCAGCCTGAGCTGGCGCATAAATTATTGAGTGTTCATAGGAGTGGCAATGAGACTTCACAGAGCGCTTTTTGCAGCATTGATTCTTTTTTTTGTTTTTCAGACCGCCATGGCGCAGGATACGACTGATGAATGGTTCTGGAATAAGCCTATCGCTGGTTTTCAGTGGGAAGGGCTCCATTATGCAAACCGGAACGATCTCGATTCGATGCTGCGCTCATACATCGGTGTTGCGTTTACCGATGCTGTATGGACTGAAATACAAGCAAAACTCTATGCGCTCGACTGGTTCGACAATATTGAACCGGTTGCGCTGCCAGCAGGAGATTCAAAAGACAAGGTCATCGTCAAGTTCATCGTGGCAGAAAAACCCTCCATCAGCTCGATTCGTATTATCGGCAACAGCGCATTGCGGACTTCCGAGCTTCTCGATGCTGCATCTTCCAAAAATGGCGCAATTTTCAACGCAGACAAGGCAAAAGCAGACACGGTCGCGATGCAGAAACTATACCTCGAAAAAGGATACCCTGATGCAAAAGTTGAATTCGAAACCGCACCCAGCCCGCAGGATGCCTCACGCATTATTCTGACATTCAAAGTCGAAGAAGGGACTGCAGTCATTGTCCGAAAAATTCTTTTTTCCGGCAATTCCGTTGTTTCCGCGCAAACCCTGAAGAGCCAGGTTACGCTGAAAGAAGCAGGACTATTCCAGAAAGGCGCATTCCAGGAATCAAAGCTTGCGGAAAGCAGGTCTGCCATAGAGGATTATTATTCCAGCAAAGGCTATGTGGATGCCAAAGTCGTTGATATTCTGAGGACCTATACAAAAGATGAAAAAACCAGCAAAAACTACATCGACATCACATTCGTCATTTCCGAGGGAAAGCGATGGCTTTTTGGCGGGGTGAGCTTTGAAGGGAATACCATATTCTCGACGGAGCGGCTTTCATCATTTATCTCTTTGAAGCCTGGTGATCCATTGAACCTCAAGCGGCTTCTCTCCGACAAGCAGAAAATAGACGATCTCTATTATGAATCTGGGTATATTTTCAATTCCATCACAATGTCCCAAACCCGGGACGAACAAGCGGGAAGCATTTCATTCAAGATTTCAATTGTAGAACGCGATCGAGCGCACATCGGCAGCATAAGTTTTAAAGGGAATACAAAAACAAAAGACTATGTCATTGCCCGCGAAATACCTCTTGAAGTTGGAGAAGTATTTTCAAAGACAAAAATTATCGACGGCCTGCGCAATCTCTATAACCTCCAGTATTTTTCTTCGATCGACCCCGAAATCCATCAGGGAAGCGTGGAAAACCTCATGGATCTGGTCATCAATGTAGAAGAGATGAGCACTGCGCAGATTCAGTTCGGCTTAACATTGACAGGGCTGGGGCAGAGCAACACATTCCCGATTTCAGGATTTGTCAAATGGAACGACAGCAACCTCGGCGGAACCGGGAAAAATCTGCAGGTCAACATGACGCTTTCGCCCGATGAACAGAGCCTCGATACTTCTTTTGGGCAAAACTGGCTGTTCAACAAGCGCATTTCACAAAGTCTGAGCTTTACTGTAAAACATGCCTTGAGCCAGACAGCCCAGGATTCAATCGCTCCTATTTTTACGTCTGAAGATATTCCCGACCCCTATACTGCTCTCGGAAGTGGCGCGAATGAATGGAATGGCCTTCTTTCATCGGTCCCGGACAATTATCTCATGAAATACAATGATTACACCTTCAGCCTCGGGTACTCGCTCGGATATGTGTACAAGATTCCCCAGGGAGATATTGGAGTTTCGGGAGGCATTTCATCAGGCATCGGCATGTCTTCGTACGATGCGAGCAAATATCGGCCATATGAAAAAGAGATGCGCGATTACAATGGACAATGGATACTGAAAAATTCCATATTCGGACGTGTCTATCTCAACCGGCTCGATTATTGGTACAATCCTGGCAAAGGCTATTTCCTGAGCCAGCGTTTCACCTATACAGGATTTTTACCTAATGAGCGGCAGTTCTATATCAGGTCGGATACAAAGGCAGAGCTCTATGCGACATTGTTCTCGATTCCATTCAGTTCATCATGGATATTTTCTCCTGTAGTTGGGCTTCATTCGGGTGTTCAGGCACTTCTGGCCCAGCCCTGGACACCGCTCTCGGTCACCAAAGATTGGGTCTATCTCGATGGAACGTTCAGCGTACGTGGGTGGAAATCGCTCTACGGCTCAAAGGGTACTCTCGTCTGGGAAAATTGGCTTGAATTGCATCTCCCGATTGTACCTCAAGTTGTGAGCCTCGATGGCTTCTTGGATGCCGGCGCGATGCAGACACAGAATGGATGGATCAATATGACGCTCGATTCTCCTTCCGCAGAAGGCGAATGGAACCTGCAATGGAAGCATTTTGCTTTTTCGACGGGCTTGGGTGTGCGATTTGTCATCCCACAATTCCCCTTCCGTTTCTATTTTGCAAAGCGCTTTGTTTTCGATGGTTCTGCGGTTACCTGGAAGACGGCAGCGGGTTCATTTGATTTTGTGCTGAGTATTACACAGCCCTTGTATTGAAAATGATCTTGTGGGCTGCCGGCAATGGTGCTCGCGGCCTGCAATCCTATTGCGAGGGGCAATGGTGTTCGCCAGTTGACCAATGGTGTGTGCGGGCGGCAAAAGCGTGCGCCAGAAGCACTAGTGTCACCATATTGCAGAGTGCGAGCAATGGCTGTGAGTTGGTTACGCCCCAAAGCACAGCCCATTTCCAAGCATCCGTCGCTTCTTGTGCCGAGCCGGGCAGCCCTCTATAATATTTTCATGCCTGAATCCAGCACAATGCTCGAGCAGTATCGCCGAATCAAATCACAGCATCGCGGCGAGATTCTTTTTTTTCGGCTGGGCGATTTCTATGAGATGTTCAATGAGGATGCACAGGAAGCCAGCTCCATCCTCGATCTTACGCTTACAAAGCGTCAAGGCCAGCCCATGTGCGGCATTCCCTACCATGCCGCAAAAACGTATATCGCTCGGCTGTTGAAGGCCGGCAAGAAAGTTGCAATTTGTGAGCAAAAGACTATCCAGGGCAGACGCGGCCTCATGGATAGAGATGTCGTCGAAGTCATTACACCGGGCACCGTAGTCGAAGACGATTTTCTCGAGCAAAGCGCAAATAATTATCTAGCTGATATTTGCTTACTGCATGGTCGATTGTGCTTTGCCTACCTCGATGTTTCTACTGGAGAATTCAGGGCGCATTCACTGCCATTCGATGACCGCAGCAAAGAGGTTCTTCGCGCTGAGCTGTACCGGCTTTCGCCGCGTGAGTTGCTCGTTCAGCAATCCCTGCTCGACAAGGCCGATTTTCTCCAGGTCATCCGCGAAAGCGCAGCCATGATAGAGCCTCAGCCCGACTGGACCTTTGATGTGTTTCACTCAGCCGATATGCTGAAAAGAAGATTCGGCGTCGCATCGCTCAAGGGATTCGGATTCGAAGACAACGATCCTGCTCTCGCCGCAGCAGGGAATTTACTTGAATATGTACAGGAAATGGTACATCAGAGCTGTCCGCATATACGGGCAATACTGCGCTTCGAGCAAAAGGACTATGTTCTCCTCGATGAAGCGACCAAAAGAAATCTTGAGCTAGTCAAGAATTTGAGCGATTCAAGCCGGCGCGATACCTTGATAGAGATACTCGACAAAACTAAAACCGCTGGCGGGGCCAGAATGCTGCGGCAATGGCTCTTTCAGCCCCTGCGCACTATAGCTCGGATAGAAGCGCGGCATGAAGCGGTATCTTTTTTGTATCGCAATCAAATATTGCTTGGCGATGCAAGAAAGATCCTTGCATCGGTGTTGGATGTCGAGCGCTTGATCTCTCGGCTCGCAATGGATAAAGCGCATGCAAAAGATTTGAGAGCGCTGCGGGATTCTGTTGAAGCCGGATTAGCCTTGTTTCAGTTGATAGAAGCTGAACATCCGCCTGCAGCTCTTGTTCCGCGGGTGAGTGCCGAAGACAAGGCAGCATGCAAGCAGACCATCGCTATTATTGACAGCGCAATCCAGGACGATCCTTCTGTGTTACTCACGGAGGGCGGCATCATCAGAGACGGCTATAACAGCGAACTCGATGAATTGCGCAATTTGCACAAAAATGCACAGTCAGTGCTCGAATCCTACCTCGAAGAAGAAAAACAGCGCACAGGCATCCAGAACCTTCGCATCCGGTACAACCGAGTAATCGGTTATTATCTCGAAGTCACCAAAGGCAATCTTTCAAATGTGCCTTCGCATTTTATTCGAAGACAATCGTTGGTCGGCGGAGAGCGGTATACCACCGATCGCCTGGCAGAGCTCGAAAGCAAAATCAACGGCGCGCAGGAGCGTATCATTGAGCTGGAAAAACGCCTTTTTCTCGAAGTGCGCGAAAGCATCAAAGGCAATGTGGCAGCGCTTCTCGAATGTGCCCATGCAATTTCAGAAATCGACTGCCTTGCATCCCTTGCACAGGCTGCGACGGAAAATGGCTATACAAGGCCGGTCATGTGCGAAGAACCAGTAATCGATATTGTCAACGGTCGTCATCCTGTTGTGGAAATGTGTCTGCCCTATGGGGATTTTGTTCCCAATTCGATTTCCCTTTCGCGCGACAAACAATGGTTTGCATTGATTACCGGCCCGAACATGGCAGGAAAATCGACAATACTGCGCCAGACTGCGCTCATTGTGCTGCTGGCTCACATGGGGAGTTTTGTGCCGGCTGAGGCGGCAAGGATAGGACTGGTAGACAAGATTTTCTGTCGTGTAGGAGCCCAGGACAATCTCGCGCGCGGTGAGAGCACATTTCTGGTGGAGATGCACGAAACTGCCTTCATTCTGAATACGGCGACAAAAGACAGCCTCGTGATAATGGATGAAGTGGGGCGGGGCACAGGAACGCTGGATGGCGTCTCGATTGCATGGGCTGTCAGCGAATATCTTGTTGAGCGAGTGGGCTGCCGGACGCTCTTTGCAACGCATTACCACGAATTGACAACAATGGGCTTGCCTGGGCTCAGGAACATGCGGATGGCAGTTATCGAGCATGATGGCACAGTTTCCTTTCCAAAACGCCTTGAAGACGGAGCTTCGAGCGGTTCATACGGCATCCATGTCGCGAGGCTTGCTGGCCTTCCCGAAGGCGTAATCAATCGCGCATCGGAAATCGAACAGCATTTCCACCAGCTTGAACGAGGACTGGGGGATGAGCAGGCCAAGGCAGATGAAAGCAACGCTGTTCCGCACACAATTCAAACATATTCATTTTCTCTGGAATCTTCGAAAGAAGCTGGTCCACCCGATGCAGAAAGCAAGAAAGAAGAGCAGGCGAAGATGCGCAGGAGTAGTGAGCTTTTCAGCTCGGATGAATTGGTTCTCTCGGAATTGAGAAGTATCAATCCGGATGAGATCACGCCGCTTGCAGCTTTGCAGATTCTCTCCAGGCTTGTCGAAAAATTGAAGCAATAAGCACGGTCAGCGCGTTAACTCAATGAGGATATGCACATTTTTCATGGCATTGCCAATTTCGTCGACGCAATCTTTCCGGTTCGCTGCGTGCTATGCGGCAGGCTTGTCAGTACATCTCCTTGGTGGCCAGCTCCGCTCTGTACCTCATGCGAAAAAACGCTTGAGTTTATTGATGAACCGCGTTGCGAACGATGCGGACGGCAGCTTATAAGCGAACAAGGGCTTTGTGCACAGTGCAAGGACGAGCAGTTTACCCTCATGCACATTTTGCCTATTTTCGTCTACAAAGGAAACGCCGCAAGGCTTGTGCGCTGGTACAAACTCGAGGAACGCACTTCTCTCGCAAAGTATTTTTCGCTTCGGCTCGCTCAAATGGTGCCCTTGCTTGCGGAAGAGGATGGCAATATTGTAATAGTTCCTGTTCCACCCCGCCCGGAGAAGGTACGGGCAGGCAAGCTTGATCAGGTCGGCATGCTCGCCAATTATCTTTCGAGGTATGGATATAGAATCTGGAAAGGGCTGGCAAGGCGGGAAGGCGGTACGGAGCAGAAAACGCTGGCGCGTGCCGATAGGCTGAAAAATGCCTGTCAATCGTATATGCTTCGCGCAGATCTCATGGATATCCCCCAAAAGGCTTTGCTCCTGGATGATGTGTGCACGACGGGATCGACGCTCGATGCATGCGCAAGAATACTTGCAGAAAAGGGCACGACTGTTATTGGAGCGATAGTACTTGCAGCGGATTGAGTGCTCTATTTGTTCTTGTCATTCCGAATCTTGACGAATATCACGAAAAACTCTATACTACAATCAAAATAAAGTTTGAGTGATTCTTTTTTGCGGCATGCGGGAAGAGTCGTGAGAGCGGCTCTTTTTTTATTCCCCCGAAAGGCGGGAAGCATACCGGTTGCAATAAGGCTCTGAGTGTTGCAACCGTGCCTGCCCGGCAGATCGCTCCGCGAGAGCAGGGGCTGCCGAAATGCGCTTCCTTCCGGTTTGCATAATCATTGACATCGAAGCACATCGTAAAAAGAAGGCACGGCAACAGGCCCGGTGCAGCTCAAACATGGATGCATTGCATTTGGATGGTGGAAATGGACGGAAAAGAACTTGAAAAAGAGATCGACGATCTGTTGCGAGCAGCAGGGCTTGATCTACTGGAATTCTCCGCAGCACGGCATAGAGGCAAAACTCATGTGAAGGCCGTGATTTACAGCAGGGAAGGAACAGGAACCGATGAATGCTCGAAGGCATATCGCCTGATACTGCCGCGCGTGCAAATGCATTTGGGTGATCAGGAACCATATATAGAGGTTTTGAGCCCGGGCATCGACCGAATTATCAGGACTGAACGAGAATGGCAGGCATTCACGGGCAGAGCCATAATGATCCTGACATCGGATGTGCCTGAATGGCGCAAGGGGCGCCTCGTAAACTTCGAAAAAGGAATCGTTCGAATCGAAATGAACGAAACATTCGTTGATATACCAATCGCTTCTATTCAGAAAGCGAAGCTTGATTCATCGCATGAGGGAGAGAAAACTCATGGCATCTGAAATGGCAGAAGCAATTCGACAGCTGATCTCTGAAAAGGGGATCCCGGAAGATCTCATTATCAAGACACTTGAAGACTCGATTCTTGCGGCCTACAAGAAAAAATTCGGCACTTCTGAGAATGCAATAATCCGGTTCAAAGAAAATTATGAAGGAATCGAGATCTATGCAAAAAAGACAATAGTCTCGGACGATGATTTTGAGGACGAGGTGCTGGAAATTCCTCTTGAGGAAGCTAGAAAGCTTGCGGAAGAAGCAGAAATCGGCGATATTCTCGAAATCCCTATTGATCCGTCCGAATTCGATTTTCAATCAGTTATGCTTGCAAAGCAGACGGCCCGGCAAAGTTTGCGGGATATCTCTCGAGACACCCTATATGCCGAATTCAAATCGAAGGTCGGCGAAATAATCATCGGCTATTACCAACGTGAACGAAATGGAACCATTTTTGTCGATCTTGGCAAAGTTGAAGGCATTTTCCCGCGGAAATATCAATCACCGCGCGAATCCTATCATGTCGGCGACCGCATCAAGGCCCTCATCGTCGAAGTAGAAAAGACAAAAACCGGCTTTCAGGTCGTGCTTTCTCGAACGCATGCCGAATTCGTGAGAAAACTGCTCGAACTCGAAATTCCCGAGATATACGACAAGACAATCGAAATTTTCAAAATTGTCCGCGAACCAGGCTACAGGACAAAAGTTGCTGTCTACACCAAGCGGACCGATATAGATCCAGTAGGTGCCTGCATAGGGCCGAAAGGAATGCGCAGCCAGCTCATCAGTCAGGAACTCGAAGGAGAGAAAATCGATTTTATTCGCTATGACATCAATCCAAAAGAGTTCATCCGAAATGCTCTTGCACCTGCACAAATAAAAGAAGTATATATAGTCGACGATGCTCGCCACATGGCATTGGCTGTCGTCGAAGAGCATGAGCTGTCTATTGCCATTGGCAAATCCGGCCAGAATGTCAAGCTTGCGAATCGGCTCTGTGACTGGAATATCGACGTAATGACTGAAGAACAGTACCTTCAGGATTCAAGAAATGTCGAGCTCAAGAAAGCTGCAGACAGGCTGTTCACTCCTGAAGAGGAACAGGCAGAAGAGCTTCTGCTTAAGGATCTGCCAGGCATGAAGCCTGAATGGATTTTGGCACTCGAAAATGCAGGCATTCGGTCTATAGAGCAGTTCCTGGAGGTAGAAGAAAGCGAAATGCCGCAGCGTATCTCCATAGCTGCCGAAGACCTTGCGCGTATCCGCGAGATCATTGAAGAAAATGTAGAGATAGTCCAGGAAGAAGCGGAAGAAGAGGAAACTGAAGCGTACTCCTGCCCCGAATGCGGAGCACCCATTACAATGGATATGGATCATTGCCCGTCATGTGGAGTGGCTTTGAGTTTTGAGGTCGACGAAGGGCAGGATGAATAAAGGAACGATATGTCAGATAGCACAGACAAAGACCCGAAGAAAGTCCATTTGATAAAGCAGACAAAGCCAGTCTCGCAGGAACAGCCTGTTGAGCCGGCTGCAGCGCCTCAATCCGACCAGGGCATCGAAAAGAAAAAAGTAGTTGTCGTGGTCAAGAAAAAAGTGGTGACTGCAAAAAAGGTCCAGGCAAAAGTCATATCCCCAGCAGGCGGTGCTCAGGGCGCCGTTCAGGGCAGCCCTCAGGTCAGCTCTCAGATCGGTCCTCAGGGCAGCCCTCAAGTGGCCGCCCAGGAAGAAACGAGCAAAGAACCTGCAGCTTCTGCTTCTGCACAGCTCGAAGCGCCTGCTAGACCGGAAATTGTCAGGCCAACTTCCGATTCCTCGGCACATGCTGCTTCGCACAAAGTACAAGAACCGGAAGCAGGATCTGGAGCTGGCGCAGAGCCGGCCATGCAAGAATTCTCTAAAAAGAATGAAGAGGCTCCTGCAGAAAAGCAGGCAGCGGAAACAAAACCGGAAGCTCCAAGGGCTCCTGCGCACACAATGCCAGTCCAGCAGAACCATCGTCCCGATTCTTCATATAATCCGCAGAGGCGCTACTCTTCTGATGGCCGTGCGGGAAATCTTGCTCAAGGACGTCCTGTCCCTGCCTCACGATACGACCAGGGCAGAAATGAGTCGCGGCCACCGGCAGGAACATATCCAACCAGAACATCATATGGCCAGCAGCCATCGAGACCGTATCCATCGGCTCAGACCAGGTCGGGGCAGAGTAGCCCATCTGCATACAACCGTGGTCCGCGTCCTGCGGGTGGCTCTCAATATCCTGGCAGTCCTCAGTATCCAGGTGCTCCGGGCGGAGCAAACAGAGGATATCCCTCAGCGAGATCCGGCCAGCAGTCAGGCACTCGTCCCGGCGGTTATGCTGGTTCGCGGCCTTCTGGCGCCGGCGGCTACGGCGGTTCTCGGCCAGGCGGTGCCGGCGGCTATGGGCCTCGTCCAGCTCCTGCTCCCGCGGGCGAAAATCGTCCATCCACACGCCGCCAGCCAGCAAAAAAGAAAGGTGTCTTCGGCAAACGCGAAGAAGAAATCGAACTCGAAAAACAGATCCAGCTCAAGAAGAAGGCCGAAGCCAAGCTCGCCGCCGTTCCCAAATCCGTCGACATAATGGAAAATATCAGCATTTCAGACTTGGCCAAAAAAATGAATCTCAAGCCGGCCGATCTGATAAGTAAACTCATGTCGCTCGGTGTCATGGCCACGATCAATCAGAAAATCGATGCTGATACAGCAGCGATCCTGGCAGCGGAATATGGATGCGAAGTCAGGGTGGTAAGTCTCTATGACGAAACGGTAATCGAAAAAGCAGCCGACAAACCCGAAGAACTAAAACCGCGTCCTCCCATCGTAACGGTCATGGGGCATGTCGATCACGGAAAGACCAAGCTTCTTGATGCGATACGGAAAACCGATGTCGTGTCGCAGGAGTTTGGCGGCATTACCCAGCATATCGGCGCATATATGGTCGATACCCCGCGAGGGAAGATATCGTTCCTCGACACGCCGGGCCACGCTGCATTCACAAAAATGCGTGCGCGAGGCGCGAACCTTACGGATATCGTTATTCTGGTGGTTTCTGCCGTCGAAGGGGTAATGCCCCAGACAAAAGAAGCCATCGACCATGCCAAGGCTGCCAATGTTCCCATTATCGTTGCCATCAACAAGATCGATTTGCCGGAAGCCAATCCCGACAGAGTGAAAACCCAACTTTCCGAACTTGGCCTCATCCCAGAAGAATGGGGCGGTACGACGCAGTTCGTCGAAGTCTCGGCGCTTCAGAAGAAAGGAATACCCGAGCTCTTCGACGCTATCCTGCTGCAAGCTGAAATGCTCGATTTAAAGGCAAATTTCGATAGGCTTGCGGAAGGGAAAGTCATTGAATCCCGAATCGATCAGGGGCGCGGTATCGTCTCGAGCATCATGATTCAGAATGGAACTCTTCACATAGGAGATCCATTCGTTGCTGGCATCTATCCGGGCAAAGTAAGAGCACTCTTCGATGACAAGGGCCAGAGAGTGGAAGAAGCCACCCCTGCCATGCCGGTTGAAGTGCTCGGATTTGAAGGCATGCCTGAAGCCGGTGATCCATTCGAGGCGGTTGAAGATGAGAAGTTTGCCCGCCAGATTTCGGCAAAGAGACAGGAACTCAAGAAATACGAAGAAGGCCGCAACGTCAAGAAAGTAACGCTTGATAACCTTTACGAAACCATCAGCCAGGGCGAAATAAAAGAACTCAAGGTAATTATCAAGGGCGACGTCCATGGCAGCGTCGAAGCGCTCAAAGGCATGCTGGAAAAACTCTCCACAAACGAAGTACACCTCAATGTGATACGCGCAGCTGCCGGCGCCATTACCGAAGACGACGTCATGATGGCTTCTGCTTCGAATGCGATAATAATCGGTTTCAATGTGCGCCCGACACCCAGTGCCAAACTCCTCGCCGAGCGCGAAAAAGTCGATGTGCGCAAATACAATATCATCTATCGTGCCCAAGAAGAGATCAAGCTGGCGATGGAAGGCCTCCTCGCTCCGGAACTCAAGGAGCAAGAAGTCGGAAAGGCCGAAGTCCGCAGCATTTTCAGGGTCCCGAAAGTGGGCATCGTTGCAGGCTGTCAGGTCACCGAGGGTATTGTCAAGCGGAATTGCCAAGTGCGCGTTATTCGTGACAATATCGAAATTTTTCAGGGCAACCTCTCATCTCTCAAGCGTTTCAAGGACGATGTCAAAGAAGTTGCCGCTGGTTACGAATGCGGTATTGGAATAGAAAACTGCAACGATTTGCAGGAAGGTGATATTCTCGAGTTCTACGAGACGGTTGAAGTCGCCAGAACCCTTGAATCAGGAAACAACGATGGATCAGATACGAAGACGTCGTCTTGAGGAACTCATCCGCGAAGAAATTTCACGGATGATTACCTTTGGCGAAATAAAAGACCCGCGAGTGAACAGTTTTCTTTCGGTGACCAGGGTCGAAGCGGCCCAGGATGGTTCGCATGCTAAGGTATGGGTCAGCAGCCTGGAAAATGAGGAAAACAGACTCGATGATGCGATAACAGGCTTATCCCATGCTGCCGGCTTTATCCAGGCACTTCTTGCAAAGCGAGTCAGATTGCGGCTTACTCCTGTGCTTACCTTTTTCCCGGACCGCGGTATCAAAGAAGGCTTTGAAATATCCGAAAAGCTAAAGGATTTGCTCAAGTAATGTCTTGCAGCGGTTTTTTTCTCGTCGACAAGCCTGCCGGGCCGACTTCCAATAGAGTGCTTCAGGATATCAAGCGAGCATTCGGCAAAGCCTCCCCATCTCTGAATGTGAAATTCGGGCATGCAGGGACGCTTGATTCGTTTGCATCGGGACTGTTGATTGTGCTTGCTGGCAAATGTACTCGTCTTACGCCGTGGTTCATGCATCAAACCAAAGAATACGAAGCTGTTTTCCGTTTCGGAGAAGAAACGGATACCCTTGACCCGCTTGGCAAAATAATCGGGCATGCTGAGCCCCCAAGCCGCGATATGCTTGAACGGGCGATTCCTCGATTTAAAGGAAACATTCTTCAAATTCCTCCTTCATACAGCGCAGTTCATATCGCAGGGCAACGATCGTACAAGATTGCAAGGGATGGTGAAACACCCGAGCTCGAACCTCGACCAGTTGTGATCGAATCTCTTGGCATGCATTCATATGATGGAGAAGAAGCCCATTTCAGCATCCGCTGTTCATCAGGCACCTATATCCGCGCCCTTGCAAGAGATATTGCACAGGTCTGTGGTTCCAGGGCTTTTGTCAAATCTCTGCGGAGAACGCGTAGTGGCCCTTTTTCTGTCGATGCTGCGCTGCGTCCCGATATGTGTTCAGCCAAGACCATGATCCATTTTACTTCCGAGGTCGCACTTTCTCTGGGATTGGGCGCGGGATTGCTGAGCCCAGCACATTTCGACCGCTTCCTGCATGGGTCGGATTTGCCTTTATCAGCAGTCGAATCAGTTGAATCAGCCGAATCGGTCGAATCAAGAGGGAAAGCTTTGAACTGCTCTGCCGGCAGAGCCAATGAAGGTAGCCCGCTGGCTCTTTTTTCAAAGAGAGGTACATTTCTCGGCATTGTACGGAAAAGCGAAAGCGGATGGGCTGTCAAGGTTATGGCAGCAGATGAGGCGGAAAAATGAAAGTCCTTGCGTGGCAAGATTTTTTGGCGAATGTCCCTCATGCCATGATGGCTGCGACGGTTGGAGTGTTCGACGGCCTTCATCGAGGCCACCAAGTTCTTATCGAAACAGTAAGAAAAGAGGCGCCTCAACTAAAACCTTGCGTGATCACCTTCCGCGAAAATCCCAAAAAAATACTTCATCCGGCAAGCTATCGCGGAAGCCTTCTTACCACGGACCAGAAACTGTCCGCTATCGAAGCGTTGGGCATCGAGTATTGCGTGCTGATTGACTTTTCTGGCAAATTCGCTACACTTTCGGGAAGAGAATTCATTGCGGCACTGTATGTTGCGAATGTGCGATTTGTGGCGGTCGGAGAGAATTTTCAATTTGGCTACAAGCTTGATACCGATGCGGCAAAGCTCAAAGCATTGAGCGAGGAGCTCGGACTGCGATCCGCAATCGTAAAGAATGTGATGTATCGTGGGCATCCGGTCAGTTCAAGCAGAATACGCCATGCGGTCCAGGAAGGAAGACTGGAGGAAGCTGCCGATATGCTTGGCAGACCCTATCAGATTATTGTCCGGCAAGGCACTGAACCCGGCGTCATGACAGCAGAAGATGATCTGCTTCTGCCGCCCAATGGCGAGTACGAGGGTATCGCCAATGATGGTCAAGCGATGCAGAATTGCAGAGTGGAAATTGACCATCGGAACGTGAAATTTGGATTGCGCATGCAATCGGAAGTGGTCCGATTTGCATTCGTTGATACGGCAACTCAGGAGAAGGAGAATTTAGTATGGCTTTGAGCAAAGAAGACAAGGCCCAGGTAGTGCTCGAGTATGGCAAGGACCCGAAGAATACCGGTGCAATCGAAACGCAGATTGCGCTCATATCTTCGCGGATCGCGTATCTTACAGAGCACTTCAAGACGCACAAAAAAGACACGAACTCGAGACGTGGGCTACTTAAGCTTGTCGGCCAGCGCCGCAAGCTCCTGAAATACCTGCAGAGAACCAACCTCGAATCATATCGTGAAATTATGGAAAAACTGCAGATCCGGAAATGAATGCACTTTCCGCGGCGCCATGCGTCCGCCGCGGATTCCGGATATTCGAACATCAGAGAAGGAAAGGAATGATCAACAAACTGGAATGTCAAATCGGTAACGAAACCCTGGTTTTCGAAACCGGACGGATGGCCAAACAGGCCAATGGAGCAGTGTTCGCCACGTATGGCGGCAGTGCGATAATAGCAACGGCATGCTGTTCTTCGACCCCTACTGAAGGGCTGGACTTTGTACCGCTGACCGTTGAATATTCGGAAAAATATTATGCAGCCGGAAAAATTCCCGGAGGCTTCATCAAGAGAGAAACTAAGCCCAAAGACAGAGAAATTCTTGTTTCCCGCATTATCGACAGGCCGATGCGTCCTCTTTTCCACAAGGAATTTGGGCGGGAAATCCAAGTCGTTCCTACCTGCATTTCCGCGGATCAGGTCAATCCGCCAGATGTAATCGCAGCGAATGCTGCAAGCGCTGCCGTGCACATTTCGGATATTCCTTTTGAAGGCCCGATAGGATGCGTGCGCGTTGCGCTGGTCGATGGCACGTACATTGTCAATCCGACCTACGAGCAGATAGAGCATGCCAAGCTGGAGATTGTCGTTGCTGGGACAGCCAAGGGCATCACCATGGTCGAAGGCGGCTCGCATGAAGCTTCCGAAGAAGAAATGATCGAGGCCATCGAAACTGCAAAGGAGCCTATTGCCAGAATCTGTGCAACCATCGAAGAGCTGAAGCGCCTCGCCGGAAAAGAAAAACTTCCCCTGGCACCTCTGCAGGTCGAGCTCAACAACAAAGAAGAAATCCGCGCATTGGCGCATGAGCTGCTTTCAAAAGCGCTGTTCACCAAGGTAAAGCAGGAACGAGCAAAGGCAGTTGCTCAGGCTATTGCCGCAGTGAAGGATAAATTCAAGGATTCGCTTTCCGATGAGATTCAGGCCAAGCTTTTTTCCAAATTGATGGATGATCTCCAATATGAAATCCTGCGTTCCTCCATTCTCGACAGGCAGCTCCGCGTCGATGGCCGCGGCCTTGAGGATATTCGTCCCATCACGTGCGAAGTTGGAGTATTGCCGAGAACGCACGGGTCGGCACTCTTTACCCGTGGCGAAACACAGGTTCTTGCTGTTACGACCCTTGGCACAGTCTTCGATGAGCAGATTTTTGATGACATCGAGGGTGACCGCCGCGAGCGCTTTATGCTGCATTATAATTTCCCTCCGTTCTCGGTGGGCGAAGTGGGAAGGCTTGGTACCGGCAGGCGTGAGATCGGTCACGGGGACCTGGCACGCCGCGCTATAGAGCCCATGCTGCCGCCCAAAGAAAAATTCCCCTATACCATCCGTGTTGTTGCAGAAGTTCTTGAATCGAATGGTTCTTCTTCTATGGCGACTGTCTGTTCTTCTTCGATGTCGCTCATGCATGCTGGCGTTCCAGTTGCCAAGCCGGTAGCGGGCATTGCAATGGGTCTAATCACCGATGAAACACGTTATGCTGTCTTGTCCGATATTCTTGGTGATGAAGATCACCTCGGCGATATGGACTTCAAGGTAGCAGGAACAAAAGACGGCATCACTGGATTCCAGATGGATATCAAGATATCCAGTGTTTCAACTGAAATTCTGCGCAAGGCACTCGAACAGGCCAGACGGGGAAGGCTTCATATTCTTTCGATTATGGAAAAGACGATATCTGCACCGCAGAGCGAAATTTCTCCCTTTGCGCCCCAGGTAATCAGTGCACGGATCGATCCCGAAAAAATAGGCCTTGTAATCGGGCCGTCGGGAAAGAATATCAAAGCTCTTTCCGAAAAGTACGATGTACAGATCAATATCGAAGAAGATGGATCGGTCACTGTATACGGCAAGGACCAGAAATCTGCCTTCAATGCGCGCGACGCGATTCTCGGCATGGTCGAAGAGCCAGAAGTCGGAAAGATCTACACGGGAACCGTCAAGCGAATTATGGATTTTGGCGCGTTTGTTGAGATTATCCCCGGCCGCGAAGGGTTGTGCCATATTTCACGGCTTGCTAAAGGCCATGTGGAAAAGGTGTCCGACATTCTTAAAGAAGGTGACACAATTCAGGTGAAGCTCATGGAAATCGACCATCTGGGCCGTCTGAACCTGGCAGCGGTTGATTCGCTCGACGAAAACGGGGAAGCTCGCGAACGCCCGGCGCGCAGCGATTCACGATCATCAGATCGCCCGCGCGATGCAAGGCCTCCGCGGAGAGATTTTAGCCGCGACAGGTAATTTGCCAACGATATGCCTCTTCTAATGAAGTCGGCAGTGGGCACCATGCTTGCTGCCGATTCGATGCCGAATGCATCCAGCGTCTCGATAGGCTTGTGGCTGCCATATGGCTCGAGAAACGAGAAGCCTCAAAACAGAGGCTTTTTTCATTTTATCGAGCACATGGTCTTCAAAGGAACCATCAACAAAAACGCCAAGGAGCTTGCACGGACTTTCGAGCGCACTGGAGGCTTTGTCAACGCATTTACCGAGCGATCTGCAACATGCTTCCATTGCACAATTCCGGCAAAAGAGTGGGAATACGCCTGCACAACGCTTCTCGAGATGGCATTTCTCTCGATTTTCCCTGAAGATGAATTCGAAAAGGAAAAGATAGTCATACTCTCGGAGATACTGCAGACTGAAGATGATCCGGAAGAATTAGCGCACGAGCATTTTTTCCGGCTTTTTTGGAAGGACCAGCCAATCGGTCTGCCAATAGCCGGAGAGCCCGCAGACATTCAAACGATCTCGCGGGAGAAGCTTTTTTCGTTTTATCTAGAACAATTCAAGCCAGAAACATCATTCATCAGCATTGCAGGAGCCATCGACGAAAACAAAGCGGCACGCTATATCGAAGATGAGCTTGCACGCATAACATCGCTGAAGCAGAAGCTTTTCGGAACAATCGGTCTGCCTGCTGAGAACTGCGGAATTATCGAACCTGCTTCAGCAAAGGCACATATATTTTCTGCATATGAAAAGAATCATGCTTCGCTCTCATATGTGATTCAGTGCATGCAGGTACCCCCTCCGCAAAATATGCGGCGCTATCTGCTGAATGCTCTCACGAATGAAATTATCGGAGGCTCGACCATCTCCCGCCTCTTCCAGTCATTGAGAGAAAAAGAAGGGTTGTGTTATACCATTTTTTCGTCGTTCGAAACCGAGACTCTAGAAGCACTATGGATTATCCATCTGCAGACAGGTGGAAAGCAATTGGCACGGGCTTTGGATGTGCTCGATGATGAAGTCGACAGGCTGTCGAAGGGTTGTCCAAGTACTATGGAGTTCGAAGATGCGCGAAGCAGGCTTGCGGGGCTGTTACAGCTTGCTTCGGAAGATACTGATTTCCGCCAGCGCCGCATGGCTCGAAGTTATTTTGCGCATGGAACGGCAGATGGAATAGAGCAGGAACTTGCTCTTGTGCAATCTATCGGATACGATGAAGTCTGCAGCGCAGCATCGGATTTTGGTTCATTGAACCGTGCGCGCTTCGTATTTGGTGCTGCAAAAGAAAAAGAGCTATTGAAGCGGGGATATTTGGAGCATGAGTGATTCTTTTGCGAGGCAAATAGATGTGTCCATTTCGCTTTCAGGCGATGCCCAGATGCCCAACTATGCGACATCGCAATCCGCTGGAGCCGATCTCTATGCCTTGCTTTCAGAACCGGTTGTCATACAGCCTTTGGCGAGAGCTCTGATTCCAACAGGGGTGCGAATTGCTCTTCCAGAAGGATACGAAGCCCAAGTGCGCCCTCGTTCGGGCCTCGCATTCAAATATGGTGTGTCATGCCTTAATACACCAGGCACAATAGACGCAGACTATCGCGGGGAAATACAAGTCCTGCTCATCAATCTTGGAGACAGACCCTTTACTGTAACCAATGGCGATCGGATAGCCCAGCTAGTCATCGCTCCTTGCAGCCGCGCCAGATTTTCTCAAGTGGCACATCTCGATGAGACCGAAAGAGGGTCAGGTGGTTTTGGTTCGACGGGATTGTAGCATGAAAGAAAAGCCGCCTCTTATCTTCTGGCGAATGATGTTCTCCGAGATGATGCTTTCTTTCTTGGCAGCCTTCTTCTTTTTTTTTATCGTGTTCTTGATCAATCAGGTACTGCTTTTCGCGGAAGATATTCTGTCGCGGGGGGCTGATCTGATATCGGTTGCAAAGCTTCTTTTTTATTCACTGCCGACCATTATTGCCATCACTGTTCCGTTTTCGGTTCTGGCTGCAACGCTCATGACTTCTTCGCGCCAGCATGCTGATAATGAATTTCTGGCTTCTTCGACGCTCGGCATTCGGCCGCTGTGGATCTATATACCCTTTTTAATTGTCGGGCTCGCAATCGCAGTCGGATCATTCTACGCGAACGACTGGTTCATCCCCAGGGCCGCGAACGGTTTCAAAACCGTGTATGCCGAGCTCATCCGGAAATCCGCAAAAGTCGAGCTGTCTCCTTATACGATTTCGAAATATGGCGATAAATTGCTTGTAACCGGCGCCTCGAATGGAGCATTGCTTCAAAATCTGCTGATTGTAGACCAGAAACAGGGGCCGGATGCGAATGTTGTCACTGCAGATGATGTGAGTATCGAATTCTCCCAAGATTCAATGGATGCAATACTCAAAATGAACAACATAACTGAAGAAAAGAAGCTCCCTGGCGGAGAGCCGGGAGACTTTTCCATAACAAGCGCCCATCAGGGCGATATACGAATCCAGATCAGGGAGCAGATACCGAGCTACAGCAGTACAGCTCCCTCAGAGATGTCTATCGCTTCTCTGTCGCGTCAGATAAGAGAAAAAGAATCACGGCTTGCTTCAAGGTTGAAAGAAAAAGAGTCGCAGAAGGCGACTGCGCTGGACAGGCTTCGTCTCAGCTATGCGCAGAGCAGTACTGCTTCGTCAGCACTGGCATCTTTCAAATCACTTGCCAGCCAGAAGACAGAAGACGCTTCGCTGCAGATTTACCGGCTGGAGTACCATAAAAAGTTTGTCATTCCATCAGCATGCTTTTTCTTTGCATTTCTTGCCTTTCCGCTTGGAATCGGCTCGAGGAGAGCAGGGCGGACTGCCGGATTCGGCCTTGCGCTGCTGATGGCTGTTATCTATTGGGCTTTGTTGTTTGCAGGGCAGACTTTTGGATACAGGCAAGGCTTCGATCCAGCACTTTCGATGTGGATGCCGAACCTTGTCATGTTTGCTGCTGCCTGCCTCATCTGGATATTCAGAAAAGTTCTTACAGGGCACTTCCTATGAACGGAGCACTGGTGAAATCGAGATTTGCCAGCATGGCTTCGAGCCAGAGACTGGGAAAGCCTTTTCTGCTCTGGAGAGAACTGACCAGCAAGGTTTTGCTCTGGACAGCCGGCGGGACGCTTTTTTTGTCACTCGTGATTTCATTGGCCGAGCTGTTTTCGATGCTATGGAAATTTCTAGCCAGAAATGCACCTTTCATCGATATTTTGAAATGGATTGGTTTTGGCATTCCAAGGCATATTGTAGATGCAGCGCCTGTCGCCTTTCTGTTTGCGATTGTCTTCATTTTGAGTGAATGGCATGCCAATAATGAGCTTGAGGCCGTATTCAGCGCTGGCATTTCTCTCCAGCGTTTTGTGCTGCCCCTTCTGCTGGTATCGATGGTGCTCTGTGCTGCGGAATATTTTGTTACTGACCGGATCGCAGTTCCCCTTCTGAGGGAGCGCAGTACGCTGCAATCAGAGATTTTAAGGGAATCCGACAGCCGATATGCCGTTCCTGCGCTGATGGCCGATAAAGGCAAGAAGGTTTACACCTACCGATATTATGATGAGAAAAAGGGGCGCATCTATGATATATCGGTTATCGAGCGGGATGACTCAGGCGCACTTCTTAGAAAGATTTCCGCAAAATATGCCAGTTTCGAAAACGAGCTTTGGGTTTTTTCAGATGCGATCATCTATAAGAAGGCCAGCGATGCCTGGGAATTCGTTGCAATGCCTCGGTTTTCTGACCCAGCATTCAATGAGCCGCCCGCAAGTTTCATGAGGCCGACAATGGATGTCCGTTTTATGAATAATGCAGAATTGAACGGCCATATCGCATTTCTTAAATCTGCAGGTCTGCCCGCTGAAGAAGCCGAGGTGGAAAAGCAGCGGCGGATTTCATTTGCACTCACTCCGCTGGTCGTTGTCGGACTGGCGGCCGCGTTTGCCGGGCGTTTTCGAAAGAGCATTTTTCTGCTCAGCCTGCTTTCAAGCCTTTCCAGCGCGACCTTGTATTATGTTGCGCAGATGCTGGCCTCGCTTGCTGCAAAGGCGCGAATGTCCAGTGCAGATTTGGCAATCTGGAGCGTGATGCTGCTGTTTGCCGCAGTCTCGGCTCTTTCATATCTCAAAGCGAGAACTTGAGCATGTATTATATTTTATAAATAATAAGGAATATCCAATGAGCAATTCCATTTTTATTGAAAAACATAGAGATCCGTCCTGCAGGGCTCGAACGGGAACACTTTTTCTTCCTCATGGAGAAGTGGAAACACCTGCGTTCATGCCTGTCGGAACAAATGCGACGGTGAAAGCGGTCGAACCAGCGGATCTCGATGCGATGGGCTTTAACATTATTCTTGCAAATACCTATCATCTTTTTCTGCGCCCTGGCCCAGACATCATCGCAAAGGCGGGTGGATTGCACGGCTTTTCCGGCTGGAAAAAGAATTTTCTGACCGATTCTGGAGGTTTTCAGGTTTTTTCTCTCTCTCAGTTCAGAAAAATCCTGCAAGAAGGTGTGCATTTCAAATCGCATATCGATGGATCTTCTCATGTTCTGACCCCCGAGAAGGTGGTCGACATCCAAGTTGCATTCAATTCTGACATTCAAATGGCGCTCGATATCTGTGCCCCATGGGGAGAGACCGAAAAGAAAGCATTTCGGGCAGCTATGTTGACCTATGACTGGGCAAAGAGGGCAAAATCGCAATGGATTATGCATCGTGAAAAAGGCTATCAGGGGAATCTTTTTGGCATCGTGCAGGGAAATTTCTACAAAGAATTGAGAAAACTCAGCGCCGAGCAGATATCGGAGCTCGACCTGCCAGGAATTGCGATTGGCGGATTGTCTATCGGGGAACCGAAAGAGGCATATATCGAGTATCTCGAATTGACGTCTGCGCTTCTTCCTCGGGAAAAACCTCATTATCTCATGGGAATCGGAACTCCTGACTACATACTCGAAGCGGTCCGCAACGGCATAGATATTTTTGACTGCGTGTATCCAACCAGAACGGCGCGGAATGGACTTCTGTTTACTTCAAAAGGGCAGATTACAATCAAAAAAGCCATCTTCAAAGAAGATTTTTCTCCGATCGATCCCGAGTGCAGCTGCCATGTCTGCAGGACATACAGCCGGGCTTATTTGCATCATCTATTCAGGAACAACGAGATCCTCTATTCTATGCTGGCCAGTCAGCACAACTTGCATTTCATGGCTGATTTTGTAAGCAAAATTCGCAAGGCCATCGAGCAGGACCGATTTGAGGCATTCGCACAGGAATTCATGGCTGGCTATAGTGAAGCCGCCGCAGCAGAATAACGAGGTGGTTCATCGCATAAAGCTCATCTCGCAGACAAAAGAGCCCAGGCTTTATAGGCGCATTCTTTCAGAATTCTGCTTTTGTAATCTTGAGCACCTTGTAGCTGAACTTGCGCTCATTGATTGTAAAGTTCAGAGTCTCTCCGACCTTGTGATTTAATAGGTGCTTCCCTAATGGCGACAGATACGAAATTACTTTTTTCTCGGGGTCGGATTCCCATGGCCCTAGAATCGTGAACAATTCTTCCTCGCCTGAAGCGAGATTCTGCAATGTCACTTTAGTACCGAATGATATGCTTGTCGTATCCACATGTTCGGGGCCAATGATCTGTGCGCGATCGAGCTCGTTCTTGAGTTTGCCGACCTTGGAATTCAGCTCGTCCTGCTTTTCCTTGGCGGCCTTGTACTCGGCATTTTCTCTCAAATCGCCGAGAGACAGGGCAAATGCAATTTCTTTCTGGTTGGCAGGGACATCGACTTCCATGATATGGCTGAGCAGGCGCTTCTTTTCCTCGTATTTCGAAGCAGTGACCATGAGGCCGTGCGACACGGTAAGACGCTCGTTGCCATCATAGAATTTGATGTCGGGGAATCTCTCGCCAATCTTTTTCTTTATGTTGAGCTTGATAGCAGGATCCACTTCTTTTATGTCCGCCAGCATCGAATAGACACGCTCAGTGACCGGCTGTGGCGCTTCCTCGAGGAATTCTTCGAGGTCTTTTTCTTTGAACAGAATATTCTGTACGAGCTTGTTGATTTTTCGGTTTTCGGTTGTATCTTTGTGGCTGTCTATTTCTTTGAATGTGATATCGAGTATATGGAGAAGGGTAAGAATAATCTTCTCCCGCACAATGCCGAGCTCCTTGAGCCAGGGCTTGTCTTTCAAATCTTTGGCGAGCCAGATGAAGCCCTCGCGCATATCCTTGTAGTTCTCAACAATATACATTGCCAGGCGCTTTAATTTTTCTTCCTGGCCTGCATTCTCCAACGCTTCGAGCATCTTGTTGGAACGAGCATAGGGGAGAAGCTGAATATAGATATCGGGCCAATTCGGTATAAGTGTTTTGATATTCTGAATGAATTGATTCTTGAGCTCGGTGTCCTTCAGCCCCAGATAGATGGGAACAATGCTGTCTTTTATCTGCTCGAACAAGTCTGGGAATCGTATCGTGATATGCTGCTGGAGTCTGGGATATCGGGTGGACAGCTCCTTGAGCAGCAGATATGAGCCAACGACATATTCGTTCACCTGGCCGATTTTGAGGAACGACACAAAGTAGGAAAGCATATCCTCGAAATAATCGGAATCGATGTCGCTCATCTCAATGTAATCTCTAAAATATTGGGCGCGCGCAAAGAAATTCTTTTCGGCCTTGAACTGGGCGTAGATCTTTTCTTCGAATGAAAGCGGCCGGTCGCGGACGATGAAGGTGGAAATATCATCGGGTGCATTGCCGAACATCGGATCGGTCTTCAAAATTTCTTTTGCCCGTGAACTCCATGAATTCCATTCAGATGTCGTAAGAATAGAAGGGACCAGCTCTGCTTTGATGCGTTTCATGTCGGCACGGTTATCGAAACTCTTTATAATTACCTTGATTGCCCATGCGGGGTCTGCCTTTACCTTGTCTCTCAGCTTTTCTTTTGGCCATGTCGCCTTAAGAACCCAAATGTGATCTTTTGAAAGGGTAGTAAGGCTATCGAATCCCATTTTCAGCGACATGTGGTGGTTGCGCGATTTCGAAAAATCAATGACGATTTCATCGTTGGTGACATTGGAAATGCGACCGATGCTCCATGTTCTGTGGTACACAAAGTTGCCTTTGTCGAATGCAATGCGCTTCTCGAAATCTGCGATGGCTTCGTGCAAAGACCGGTAGGTCTGGGTCAAATTAGAGAGCCGCACGCATTCATCGAACATCGAGTGACCAGAGTAGATTGCAGTATAGCAATCGAGGAATTCCTTGCGCAGAGCGGGATTGCGCTCATCGTATTCGATACTGAGTTTGAGGATATCGAGCGCCGTCTCCCATTTTTCATTTTTCTTGTACCAGGCATATAGATCCATAAGCAGCATAGCAGCCTTTTCCGGCGAAATCTGCTTGGCGATCTTTTTCTGCGCATGGAGGAAAAAGTCCAGATCCTCGGGAGATAAATCTATAAGCTTGAGCCATATGTCTTTTATATTTGCAAACAGGCTCTTGTTTATATATCGAATCAGGGCCTTCTTGTAAAAATCGATAGCTTCTTCCTTGTGCCCGTTTTTCTCTTTCCATTCCGCTATGAGCTGAGCAAGTTCGGCTTCTTCCGTATCGATGCGTACAAGTCGTTCCCACACCGCATAGCGCTGTTCGATTTTATCGTCTTCCGCGTAGCACTCGGCAAGCCGCATGAGCGCAATGCGGTTTTCTCCATAGTCCAGCATGCGGTTGCAAATGTATTCGACAATATTGGTTTTCTTGCTGTCAGCAAACAAATCCATGAGCTGTACCAGGTAGGATTCATCTGCTGGCTGGCGCATGATATTCAAAATGCCTGCGACATAGAGTGCAATAACACTGTTCTTGGTCTGAGAAAGATGATCTGTGCAAGTTTTTATTATATCGTCAGTTACACCTTGCTGAACGGCGTCTTCGATAAGCCGGTCAAGTTCTTTGAGGCTGGCGACGGAATAATTGGCCATGAGCGTTCTGGTCCATTTTTCTTCGTTCAGCATCAATTGCAATTTTTCATTCAACGGAGATTCGGCCATCATATTCTCCTCTTCATCCTACATACAATGCATGTATCGATTGATCAAGAATCTTGATCTTGAGTGATACAGAATGCCATCCGGCCTCATTGCCCTGAGCCTTCAGATAGTCAGCCATCCAGAAGTAACGGTTCAGAAGGCGGGGCAGAAGGCTCGGCCGGCGCTGTGGAGATTCCCTCAATTCGATCTCGATCTGGCGAGCTGATGCCGATATTCGATTATATTCGGCAGTACTGAGTTCGCGCTTCAGATTGAAAACGCCCCAGATTTCAGCATATACAGGAATCCATTCAGCAATATCAATTCCAGAATAGCCTAAATTGCGCACATTTTCAATGATCTTGAGAATGAATTCAGATTCGAAAAAATCGATTTCCACAGCTTGGGGATCGATAAAAAATGCTTCTCTAAAAAGCGCCTTTGAAAGACGGGCTTCACCAGCCATTGCATAGGCATCTGCGAGCTCCGAAAGAATTGCTGCATCGTTTCGCTGCGCCTGAGCAGCTCTTTCAAGATGTACGATAGCTGTTTCAATATCTCCTGTTGCCTTGCGGGAACGACCCAATCGCAGATCGATGGCCGCACCGAGGGATTCTTTCTGTTCATCCGGAAGAGCAAGATATTGATCCAATGCCAAACCAAAAACGAAACGCTTGAACGCATATCGTGTTGTTTCAAAATTTTCTCCGATATGGCCAAGAAATACCATGAATTTTTTCCATGAGGAGCAGAGAAAATCGCCGCGATCAAGCAAGTCTTTTGTATCAGGCATGTCGAGAAGCTGCTCTTTCCAGAACTGCATGCATTTCATCGCAAAAAGGACTTCAGGGTGTTCGAAGTCCGTTTTCAATGCTCGTTCGAGAAACATGTCTGCGCTCTGAATGTCAGCATTCTTGAGGCTTTCATATGCGGTAAGAAGATCGCTGGCTGCTGACGCATTCCTTGTCTGAGGCTGAATTGCCATGAAGGCTTTGAACTCCTTGCTTTTGTCTTATATAATAGTATATGAGCGATGAAATATTCGTCAATGCGTATATCCTTTATCTATTGAAATTTGCGCGATTTCGAGCTGCAAAAGTGAAAGTCAGCTTGGCAAAAGCCGCTTATCTGCATTATTCTGTTGATTGTATGAAAAAGCCGATTATAGCACCATCGATTTTGTCTGCCGATTTTCTTGAAATCGGTCCTGCGGTGGAATCGATTGAATCCAGTGGAGCTGAATGGCTTCACCTCGATATCATGGATGGCCATTTTGTGCCGCCTATCACATTCGGTGACAAAATGGTGTCAGATATCCGCAAGCAAACCGGCCTGTTTCTGGATACGCATCTTATGATCGAGAAACCCGAACATCAGATTCATGCTTTTATCGATGCCGGCTCCGACGCAATTACCTTTCATGTTGAAGCTTGCATTCATTCACACCGGCTTTTGCAGACAATCCGGCATTCGGGGAAAAAGGCTGGTATTTCGATCGTTCCTTCTACTCCTGTCAGCCAGATTCTTCCCTTGCTGCAATCGGTGGATCAAGTGCTCGTGATGACGGTCAATCCGGGCTATGGAGGCCAGAAGCTCCTTCCTTTCTGCCTTTCGAAGGTCGATGAATTGCGCGATATTCGAAAGAAAGAAGGGCTTGACTTCCAGATTGCAATTGATGGGGGAGTAAATCTCAGCACAATTTCCCAAGTTGCAATTCATGAGCCGGATATACTCGTCATAGGGAGCGCATTCTTTGCGGCCCAGGATAAGCAGGCTTTTGCCCGCAGCATAAGGAGTGCGTGGAACAAATAACAAAAGCATGGCAAATGCAGCAAATTCTGTTTCATATATCAAAATTGTGTGAGAGGACAAACGCGAACATGAAAAAGTATGTTGTGGGGTTCTTGCTTTTATTGGCAAGCGTATCGCTTTCTCTTCATGCCCAAGGGAACGAGGAGATATTTGCCAAATTCAGTTCTGCATTCGATCTGTTCAAGAAAGGAAGCTTTCAGAATGCAGGCTCGGAATTCGCTTCGCTGTACGAAACATGGCCCGGAAGTTCTCTGGCGCCGGACAGCTGCTTTATGGCAGCGCAATCGTATTTCAATGCCGGCGATTTTCCGACATCCTATCTGTTTTGCGTGCAGTTCATTCAAAACTATTCCGATCATCCCAATATTTCTGACGCGAAGTTCCAGCTGGGCCGCATATTCTTCAAAACCGGACGCTTCAAGGACGCAATTGCTGCTTTCGATGATTTCATGAACGCATATCCCGACAGCCAGCTTTTCTCTTCGGCTCTTTTCTGGAAGGCGGAAAGTTACTATCAATTGGGAGACATTGCACGTTCCTTTCCTCTTTTCAAAGAATTGATAGAAAAGTGGCCGGATTCGGACAAGGCATCTCTCGCTTCCTGGAGATTGAATGTGATGGGGCTGGAGGTGAGGGAAGCGAAGTTTTCGCGATTGATGGCGTACGAAACCGAAAAAACAGCTCAGATGGAAATTGGCAGGGTCCAGAAAGAAGCGTTGCAGGAACAGCAATATCTAAGGGCATATTATTTTCTCAAAATGCTTCGCGCTCGAATGCAGTATCCTCCCCAGAATGTTTCTGAAGTCGACCTCAATCTTAAGAGCCGCCTCAATAAACTGAGTGTACTTCTTGAAGCGAAAAAGCGAATCCTCGACCTTTTCCTGGCTAAAATTGATGCATATGTGAGGGAGATTGCTCCATGAAAAGATATTTAGCGGTGCTTGCTATCATACTTTGCTTTACGAGTGCAGCCATCGCGCTCGATCTTAGAAGCGGGCTCGTGAGAATTGCCACCGACGACCTGACACTGCGTCCGATGCTATATAGATTAGTAGATATTGCTGGCAAAAAGAAATATGAGCCTATTTGGTACAGCAATGATCCACGGACAAGCTTCATAGTCATCGATGTCGATGGCAGAATCTACCGGATGGGTTCATCCCAGGATTACCAGACTTCCCAGAAGCAAATTGCGAATGGAATAGAAATCGAGTACCGCTCGATAATCAATAGGGTGACACAGCGAATTCAGTTTGCATCGCTTGCCGGCTCGAGAGTTGCGAATGGATTTCTTGTCGAAATCGAGGTGGAAAATTTCACCACGCGCGATATGAAAATAATGCTCAAGGAAGTATGCGATACATGGCTCGGAGAAAAGTCGGGGATTCATATCGCGCTTGCGTCTAATCCGAAGGTCATCGATGAAATGTATCTTACCCCTGATTCGCACGAGCCATACATCGTGAGCCCTGGAGAGTATGCGTCGGTTGCGCTTCTCTTCGACTCGGAGCCGAGGCCTGATGCCGTAGTCATTGCTAACTGGAAACGATTGAGCGACTCCCAGTTTGCCTATGATTCTTCGCTTATGCGCGGATTTACGCTTTCGCCATATTCCATAAATGATTCGGCACTCGGATTGTACTGGAATGAAAGAATTGTTCCTGCCAAAGGAGTGGTAAAGGTTTCAAGCAGGTGGCTTACCGGCGGGCCGGGGAATGAATTCCTCGCATGGCTTGCAGATAATTATCCTCCCAAAGCAGAACAGCAATCGACAGAAGTACAGCAGGATAGTACAACAGGCAAGATGCCCCCTCCCGCACTCGATGTAGAGGCAATTCGAAGTTTGCTTGCAAAAATAGACAGCGCAATCCAGAATGTCGATACACTGAGCGACGAGGATTTGCAGCAAATTCTGTCTGAGGTCGATTCGCTTGAACAGAGCGCAGCAAATCCGGTATCCCAAAATCATTAGAGCTTCGGGGAGTGAACATAAAATGAGAGCAGTCGTACAGCGAGTATCGGAAGCCTCCGTCACCATGCAACTGGAAAACAGTTCTGAAGAGCGCCTTTGCGGCCGAATCTCGAATGGGATACTTGTGTATGTTGGCGTAGGGGTCGATGACACTGATGAAGATGCATCATATCTTGCCGAAAAAATCGCTCACCTCAGGATATTCATGGACCAGCAGCAAAAAATGAATCTTTCAGTGCTGGATCTTGGATATGAGGCACTTGTCATTTCGCAATTTACTCTGTACGCCGATGCAAGAAAGGGCAGGAGACCCTCATATTCTCAGGCTGCAGAGCCAGCGCGAGCTCGGCACCTGTACGAGCTCTTCTGCAGGAAATTGCGCGATCAGGGCCTCCATGTACAAACAGGCATGTTCCAAGAAACCATGCGCGTCCGCTCTACCAACGAAGGCCCTGTCACCATTTTGCTCGATACGAAAAATTAAAAAGGGGGTCAGACCCCCTTTTTAACCTTTTAAGCGAATGCCCGCTTTTTGCTCGATTATTTGTTCTTGTTCTTGGAGCCGAGGGGCCTGCCGCGCCGCTTGGGTGCTGCAGATGCAGCGCTGGAAGCGGATACAGCTCTGGCAGCAGATGATGATTTTGCGCTAGCAACCGAGGTCTTTTTTGACGCAGCGGTGCTTGCTTTTTTCGCAGGCCTGCCCCTATTTTTGCCTGGTTTCTTTACCGAAGCAGTTTCTTCTACAACGGCCTGAGCAGCAGCAAGCCGAGAAATGGGTACTCTAAAAGGTGAAGAAGAAACATAATTCATACCGACGCGATGGCAGAATTTGACCGATGCTGGGTCGCCGCCATGTTCGCCGCAGATACCTACTTTGAGTTTCGGCCTGACAGAACGACCTTTTTCGATCCCCATGCGGATCAGCATGCCAACTCCATCCTGATCGAGGCTCTGGAAGGGATCAGCTTTGAAAACGCCCGCTTTTTTCTCGTCTACGTAATCAGGCAGGAATTTGCCCGCATCATCGCGCGAAAGGCCAAGCGTCATCTGAGTGAGATCGTTCGTTCCAAACGAGAAGAATTCTGCAACTCCAGCAATTCTGTCGGCAAGGAGAGCGGCACGCGGCACTTCGATCATTGTACCCACCATGTAACTCAATTTAATGCCATATTTTGCAATAATTGCATCTGCAACTTCTCGGGTTCGTGTTTCGAGAATCTTGAGCTCCTTGTCATCGATGACGAGGGGGATCATGATTTCGGGGAGCACCTTGATGCCCTTCTTGGTCATATTGCAGGCAGCCGTGATGATTGCAGTTACCTGCATATCGAGAATTTCGGGATAGGTGATGGCTAGACGGCAGCCGCGGTGGCCGAGCATGGGGTTGGCTTCGTGAAGCTGCTCGACACGCTGAACGACTTTTTCGAAGGAAACGCCGACTGCTTTTGCAAGGGCACGCTGTCCTTCTTCATCGTGCGGCACGAACTCATGGAGCGGCGGGTCGATCAAGCGGATCGTAACAGGCAGGCCGTCCATCGCCTTGAAAATGCCTTCGAAGTCTTTGGTCTGGAAGGGCAGAAGTTTTGCAAGCGCTTTTTTGCGGCTCTCGAGATCGTCAGCGATAATCATTTCCCGAATTGCGAGGATGCGCTCTTCGGAATCGAAGAACATATGCTCGGTTCGGCAAAGACCAATGCCTTCTGCACCAAGCTGGCGCGCTTTTTCGGCATCATACGGCGTGTCGGCATTCGTGCGAACCTTGAGGGTTCTGATTTTATCAACCCATGACATCAAAGTGGTATATGCTTTGGGCGGTTCTGGTTTGACGAGTTTGAGCTGGCCTATGTAGACATTGCCTGTTCCGCCGTCAAGCGTAATGTAGTCGCCTTGCTTGATGACAGTTTCACCGACCGCAAAGAGGCCCTTTTCATAATCGATGTCGAGTTTTTCGCAACCGACAATGCAAGTTTTGCCCCAGCCGCGTGCAACAACCGCCGCATGGCTCGTCTTGCCGCCCGTAGCAGTCAGAATGCCCTGAGCAGCATGCATGCCGCCGACATCCTCTGGGCTTGTTTCTTTCCGCACGAGGATTACATTTTCGCCTTTCGCGGCCCATTCTTCAGCATCTCTTGCATTAAAAACGACTTTTCCGGTTGCTGCGCCGGGAACTGCATCGATACCCTGAACCAGGAAGGCCTTCTTGAGCTCTTCTGGTTTTGACTTGTCGATCATGGGATAGAAAATACCTTCGATATCCGATGCCTTGATGCGCAGAATCGCTTCTTCCTTGGTGATGAGGCCTTCTTTTACCATGTCCACGGCGATGCGGAAGGCTGCAATGGGACTGCGCTTGCCGGTGCGGCACTGCAGCATGTACAGCTTGCCTTCTTCGACTGTGAACTCGAGATCCTGCATGTCGCGGTAGTGTTTTTCGAGCTTTTTGCGGATGTCGACGAGCTGTCTGTATACTTTGGGGTCGCGCTTGTCAAGCTCTGCGAGTCTGATGGGGGTTCTAATGCCTGCGACAACATCCTCGCCTTGTGCATTGACCAGATAGTCGCCATAGAATACATTTTCGCCGCTGTTCGGATCGCGGGTGAAGCAGACACCGGTACCGGAGGTTTCTCCTTTGTTGCCAAATACCATCTGCACGACATTTACTGCTGTTCCCTTGATACCGACAAGCTTTTCTACCTTACGGTAGGTCACTGCCTTATCAGCCATCCATGAATTGAACACTGCATCGATTGCACCTTTCAGCTGTTCCCATGGATCCTGCGGAAAATCGGCTTTGATATGTTCCCGATAGATTTTTTTGAACATTTTGATGAGCTCGTCGAGCTCCTCTTCGTTTACATCGGTATCGCTTACTTTCTGGTCTGCAGGGATGCCCAGGCGAGCTCTGGTCCGCTTTGCTTTAATCTCGTCGAATGCTTTGTCGAACTCTTCACGATCGATGCCCATTGCCGTAGAGCCGTACATCATGATGAAGCGTCGATATGCATCAAGGGCAAAACGGCGGTTTCCTGTTTTTGCGGCTAGCCCCTCGACGGATGCATCGGTAAGACCCAGGTTAAGGATGGTTTCCATCATGCCAGGCATGGAAACAGGAGCACCCGAGCGTACAGAAACAAGCAGTGGATCCCTTGGGTCCCCGAGCGTTTTGCCTGTTGTTTTTTCGAGCTGCTTTAAGTGTTTCTGGACTTCTTTTTCCAGTCCTTCAGGCCACTTTTTGCCGTTTTTGAAGTAGAGGTCACAGACTTCCGTGGTGATGGTGAATCCAGCCGGAACTGGAAGCCCAATTTTGGTCATCTCGTGCAAGCCAGCTCCTTTGCCGCCGAGAAGCTCCTTCATGGTACCGTCGCCTTCTGCGACTCCCGCACCAAACGAATACACGAATTTTTTCTTTGGCATGAGGTATTTCCTCCACTGATAAAAAAAAGACTGACGAATATAAAATTCGCTGTTCACAAAAAACTAATCCAAACAATAGAATTAGTCAAGTTATATATAAATAACGTTATTTTAAATGTTCCTTTTTTCTGGAGGAAATATCATTTATAAATGCGGCTGATATTCAATGCCAGGAAATATCTATCTGCGGCGGCTCAACGGATGTAAGCAGATCGGCCATCGATGATTCAAGCGTGACCTTTTTCCCTGAAGTTGTTGTTCTGAAAAAATCGGCATTTTGCATGGAAATTTCGGGAGCCGCCTGCGCAGTTTCGAACGTGAATTTGAAATTGTATGGTTTCACTTTTTCGTAGAGCGCATCTTTCATTTGATTGTCGAGCGGTTGAATTGCATCTCCCAGCGTGAGCCTCAAGTGTGAAATACCATTGTCGTGGCTGTATTGTACGAATTTTCCTGTTGGGTCGAGATAATATGCAAGGTGGGAAGGCGAGTCGAACGCCAAAGAAAAGGAAACGATTATGTTGTTCGCTTTTGAGTTCTGGGAATAGGATTTCAGCTGAACGCCATCTATTTTTTCCAAGCTTTTTTCTATATCTGTGCGGGAAAGTGGCAAGGGAAGAGAGGGGGTTGTCTCAAGGGCACCAATCTGCGCAAATTCATTGGAAATCTGGTATTCCATAGACAGTGTGCCAGAACCTTTCGCATCCATTTTGGTAGTGGCTTCGATACCGATGCAGGATGCGAGCATAATTGAAATGACGGCCGCAAAAAGAAATGCTTTTACTAAACCAGAAATTCTGCTCATCGTTTATTTCCTTTCAGCCAAATATCTCGTAGTGGGTCTGCACGTCGTAGAGCTCGACCGGATAATGGTCTTCTACAAAGGTCACCGCATCGCGCAAAACTGTCTCTCCATGCTGCGGTGAGTTCGAAACAAGAGCCGCACCGATTTCAGCGAACATAATGGAATCGAGCAAGTCGATTTCAGCGCATGAAAGCTTGTAGCGATGCTGCAGTTTTTCCTTAATCGCCGAGACGACCCTTCTTTTATCTTTGATTGTCGATGCTTCCCCTAGCCTGAGCACCATGCGCAGCATTGATACAACCATCTGCAATAATATTATCACGCAGGTCTGTTCTTGACAGCCCCCGCATGCAGGGATATTGTCCAAACCATGAAAAGAAGACTCATTACTTCGGCCCTTCCCTATGTGAATAATGTTCCTCATCTTGGCAACCTCATCCAGGTGCTCTCCGCCGATGTGTTTGCACGATTCTGCAGGCTCCGCGGTTACGAGACGCTCTATGTCTGCGGCACCGATGAATACGGCACAGCCACTGAGACAAAGGCGCTTGAAGAAAACATAAGCCCACGCGAACTGTGCGACAAGTTTCATGCTTTGCATCGCGACATCTATGCATGGTTCGAGATTGCCTTTGACACCTTTGGCAGGACTTCGACTCCCGACCATACAGAGGTTACCCAGTCGATTTTCCTCGACCTCGATCGGAACGGCTACATCACCAGCCAATCCATCGAACAGCTGTACTGCGACTCATGCCACAGGTTCCTTGCAGACCGGTATGTCAGAGGTACATGCCCATACTGTGGGTATGAAGGTGCCCGCGGTGACCAATGCGAAATGTGCGGAAAACTGCTCGATCCAATGGAACTGATCGACCCGAAATGTGTTACATGCGGAGCGACACCGAAGCCTCGAAAGACGACGCACCTCTATATCGACCTCCCGGCTATTTTACCGAAGCTGGAAGCATGGATGAAGGAAGCAAGCGTAAAAGGCTTCTGGGCTAATAACGCAATCCAGATGACGCAGGCTTGGATCCGTGACGGACTTCATCCCCGTGCCATTACGCGCGATTTGAAATGGGGCATACCTGTACCGAAAAAAGGATACGAAGACAAGGTTTTCTATGTCTGGTTCGATGCACCGATTGGCTACATTTCAATGACCGTCAGCCTCGCAAAGCAAAAGAATTTCGATTGGAAAAGCTGGTGGCAAAATCCCGACGAGGTTGAACTTTTCCAATTTATCGGAAAAGACAATATCCCATTCCACACGGTGATCTTCCCGTCGAGCCTTCTTGGAAGCGGTAAGCCATGGACCATGCTGCATCACATGTCTAGTACTGAATATCTCAATTACGAAGCCGGAAAATTCTCGAAATCGAAAGGAATAGGCGTGTTCGGCACCGATGCCATGGAAACAGGAATCCCTGCTGATGTGTGGCGCTTCTATATTTTCTGGAACAGGCCGGAAACCTCGGACTATACCTTCACATGGGCTGATTTCCAGGAAAAGGTGAATGGGGAGCTCATTGGCAACCTGGGCAACCTCGTGAACAGGACACTCACATTTGTGTCCCGCTACTACAATGGGGTCATTCCGGAAGGCGAGCCCGATGCAGCATTCTGGAAGGAGGTGCAGAAGCTGGAAGAAAATGTCGCTGAGCATTTGGAACGTGCTGAGCTTCGCGATGCATTCAGGAGTATTTTTGCTGTATCAGATCTTGCGAACAAGCGATTTCAAGACGAAGCGCCCTGGAAGGCGCGGGTTGAAGAGCCAGCAAAAGCCGCTTCGCTGATGCGCGATCTTTGCTATGTGTTGAAAGATCTGGCGATAATGACGTATCCGTATATGCCCAAGGCTGCCGAGAGCCTTGCTGGCTTTCTGGGTCTGTCTTTTGGTCAGCAGGGTCTGTCTTGGCAAGAGCTTGGCCCAGCTGGCTTGCCAGGAACAGTGCGGAAGCCTGAAATGCTGTTCCAAAAGCTGGAAGATGATCGTATTTCAGCATTGCGCGAGCGCTATTCCGGTTCTCAAAAAGAGCGGCAGGAACGCAACGCCCAGGAGAGTGAAACAAAGTCTCCCATTCAGACGCCTGCAGTTCCGCCTCCTGCTCCTGCTTCCGAGCCTCCAGAGGTGCGGTTTTCCAAGCTTGTAGACCTCCGAGTCGCCAAAATTATCAAAATCGAGCGGCACCCAAAAGCCGACAAGCTCTACATCGAAACCCTTGACGACGGCAGCGGCAAAGAACGGACAATTGTTTCAGGCCTTGTCCCATACTATAAGGAAGACGAGCTTCTAGGGAAACAAATCGTTTTAGTGAACAATCTCAAACCGGCCAAGCTGAGAGGTGTCGAAAGCGCAGGCATGTTGCTGGCTGCATCTGTATCTGCTCCTGACGGGACAGAAACTGTTGAAGTGTTGGCCGCTCCCAATGCCAACCCAGGCGATCGAGTCATTCTTGAAAAAGCCGAAGGCGCGCCGGCATCACTGGAAATTCCATCTGCAATTATCGATGTCGATACATTCTTTTCGATTCCGATTGTTGCAAGGGAAGGCAATGCATGGGTAGGTAGCACGCGCCTTGTGGTGAATGGCGAGCCAATTGTGCTGCAAAAAATCTTGAATGGCGAGATAGGATGAGCATATCAGCGCGATAAAGACGATGAATGTGTTGCCGCACGTCACTTTTACCCCAATTTCCTCTGCCTTGGACTGCATCCCGGAATTAGAATATTCTAGTTTTCTGCAGTCGAAATTCTGGGGGCTGTTCAAGGCGCGCACCGGTTGGCAAGCCTATTCTTGTTCCTATGATTTCGAGGATAATGGCCCTCATGGCAATCTTTTGGTTTTACGCCGGAAAATCGCTACATTTTTCTCATTCTTGTATGTGCCTCATGGTGCAGGCGAGCTTTCGAGATTGCCGGATCGATGGGATGCGTTGGGCTTACTTGGCCGTGCTCTAGGCGAATCCATTGGCAAATCGGATATATTTGTGCGGTTCGATCTCCCATGGGAGCGTGGACCCGAGGAGAAAATCGAATTCGAATCGGCCTCAGGTTCGAGCGCACGCAAAAGGCTCATCCTGCACAAAGGCACAGATGTGCAAGTGCCCGATACCGTCATACTGGATCTTGCCAAGTCTACCGAAGAGCTGCTTGCAGGCATGAAACCGAAGTGGCGTTACAACATCAGGCTATCAGAAAAAAAAGGCATTTACATCACAAAGCATGGGAAAGAAGGCCTGCCTCTTTTTATGAAACTCTACGAGGAAACAGCAAAGCGCGACAAAATTGCCATTCACCCCGAATCATATTATTCGGCGCTTTTTGATACGGTCTCGGAAGTATCGGATTTGATGAAAGAGCAGGGGATCCCTCAGCAGGATCGGCCGGCCTTATCGCTCTACATTGCGCATCATGAGAACGATGCCCTTGCTGGAATCATCGTTCTGAAACATGGACCGATTGCAACATATATGTATGGTGCATCATCCAACTTGAAGCGGAATATGATGCCCGCCTATGCTTTGCAATGGCATGCAATACAGGAATCCAAGGAACAAGGCGCAAGGATGTATGACTTTTTCGGCATTCCGCCGCAGGGCAGTGATGCTTCGCATGCCATGGCGGGTCTCTATCTTTTCAAGACAGGGTTCGGCGGGAAGATTATTCACAGATACGGCGCATGGGATGTGCCGCTTCATCCGAGCTTGTATGCAATCTTTCGCTCGGCGGAAAAAACGCGTGCATTCTGGCATAAAAAAATCAAGAAATCGATGAGAAAAATACTGTCTGCAGCTTCAGCCCCTCATTCTTCCGGCGGCGAAAGAGATGACTCAGAAAAGACAAATCCTTCAAATCCATAGAGCTGTGCTAATGAAGATTTCCATGTTCCAGCTGCAAGACCTGCTTTTCTGCAAAGCTGTTCAAGGAAGGTTTCCCTGTCCCAACCATATTCTGTCGGTACCTGGGGAAGAAGGACGCCGGATCGGCCCAGCGCTGAAATAAGAAGCCCATGCTTTCCAACCACAACCTGGTCGGGGAGTATTGGCTTCAGGGGCGAAAGCAGCGTTATCTCTATTTCGAGACGGGGCAATTCATCTGCTGCCACAGAAGGGAAGCGGGGGTCCTCGAATGCTGCAGCCAATGCCATCTCAGCAATTGTTCGTGGCAGAGGATCGTTGCTTTGCATCCGACCAATGCATCCGCGAAGCGATGCATTTTCTCTCAGCGTGACAAAAGCGCCGCACCGGAGGGTCGTTGAAAGCTCGGGGGGCTCCGGTGCAGGTTCGTGTCTCAAAGCTGCCTGAATCACATTTCGTGCATATTTCAGCAATGCTTTCTGGTCATCGATATCGATCGAGAAATTCATTTTCTACCTCGAAAAGCTGATGGCTCCATATCCTACTACAGGCTCGTCTGTGCCTTCTCTGAAAGGTGCCGAATTTGCATAGGCCAGAAGTCGGGATTTGGATTCCGAATACACATGTATGAACGCACGGATAGCTGGCTCACCGCAGAATGAATGGCGAGAGACATCATGAACGGAAAATGATGCAGTATTGCCGCTCGACAATGCAGCTATAAATTCATTTGAAAGCCTATCACATTCTTCTGGAGTATTGCTTACTGCAAGATCTGAGGAGAGTACGAAAACTCCCTGATTTTCGACGCAGACTTTCATTTCTTCGAATAGCTGTTCTGCAGTGGCGACGGTTTTTTCATCTCTTCCTGAGATGATAATTGGAAGTATTGGCACGCCCGGGAAGAAGTGTTCTGCAAAAGGCAGCTGCATTTCAATGGAATGCTCTTCAAGATGTACCAGGTCGTTTTTCTTGAGCTCTGGAATCCTTCCAAGAAGATATTCTGCAAAATTCACATCAACATTGAGAACAGCTCCTGGAATAGCGAACTGCGAGGATTCCGGCAGGAACACCCCTTCTTCATATGGCAAATGAGCGGGGCCTGCAAGTATGATAATCGAAGGGTTTGCACCAACCAGCGAACTCCATGCTTTTGCAGCCAGAGGTCCACTGTAGCGGAAACTGCCGTGCGGCGAAATAATGGCACATCCTGAGTGAGCCATCTGTCCGGTTTGCATTGCGAGCATGCGCACTTCTGATTTAAGCTGCTCTGGCTCGGCTGGATAGAAAATCCCCGCCAACAATGCGCTGCGAATCAACTTGTCTGTATGCATTAGGTTTTCCTACATGTTAATTATATATTTTTACCGGAACATTGCAAGAAAGCACGGGAAATTTGTTTTCTTTAATGATTCTGATAACTCAGGATTGCGTGCGTATCCCCGGCATATTAGTATGGTATGGCATGGAATCTGTAATTCAAGCTCTTCTGTATGAAGAAAAAATACTACACAACCGATTGCAGCGCCTCGAAAATGAATGTGCATCGCGCCCAAAGGGGAGCATTATCTTAAAGCGCAGATTTCATATGGTATACGCATATCTGCAGTGGCGTGAGGGAGGCAAAGTTGTCAGCCGCTATCTAGGCAAATCGGATTCATGGAAATGCAGATCAATGCAGGCAAAAATCATTGAGCGACGGAAATATGAGCAGGAAATGCGAGAGGTGCAGAGTAAGCTCAAGAAAATACATCATTTGTTGCAAGAAGTGAAAAAACTTGGTTGAAGATACACAATAAATAAGGTAAAATGAAACAAATGAAGGATATTTTCGCTATTCATCTGTCGGAATATGAAACAGCTCCCGATTGTACTGTGGCTGCGCCGGCAATTGTCAAAATTCTCGGAGAGCATACTGATTTTACAGATGGTTTGGTGCTTGCAGCAGCTCTTTCCTTCGAGGTTCGAGTCGCAGTCTCATTCCGCAAGGATAATTCTCTCAGGTTCTATGCAGGGGACTTCAACGAACGCAAGCGCGCTAATATTGCGACGCTGAAATATAAAAGAGAAGACCGCTGGGCAAATCACATCAAAAGCATTTGTGATTATTTTTTGCGTGTTTTCGAGCTGGAGCCGAAAGGTCTCAATGTCACTATCCAGAGCAATGTTCCATTAGGGCTTGGCCTCGGCATAAGCAGCTCGCTCAATATGGCGGCGGCCTTCATCTTCAAGACAATATATAATCTTGATATCAAACCCGACGAGCTCGCTGCCCATGCGTGCAAAGCTCAATCGGTTTTTTTCGAAAAAGATTTCCCCATCACCAATTATCTCGCGGTTACAGCGCCGGCGGGAAGGAGTTTTTCTGTCGTAGACCTGCGTACCCGCAAACGACGAGGGATTCAGTTTTTGCCTGAACCATGGGAGATGGTGCTTACTGACTCAAAAGTGCCAAGGCTTTCGGTAGAAGCTGAGCTGGAACAGCGCACCTCCGATTGCAAAGCATGTCTTTCCGTATTGACGCCTCGTGGGAATCGGTCAATTCGAGATATTGCTCCAAGGGAGCTGGATGAGCTTTTGGGAATAGTCCCGGAAAGAAAACGAAGGCGTTGCCTTCATGTGCTCGAAGAAGTGCGGCGTGTGAGCGAAGCGGAAGATGCCCTTGCGCGCCAGGATTATGCTGGTTTCGCAAGAATAGTGAACAAATCGCATGCTTCATTGAGGAGCTTGTATGAGATATCTTGCCCCGAAATCGACTGGCTGACGAAGAGAGCGCTCGAGCTCGACGGAGTGCTCTGTTCTCGTCTGGTCGGACAGGGCTTCGGCGGAAGCACGCTGACGATTCTCAACAATGACGTCAAGGAAGCATATCGCCACAGACTTGAGGAATATGAACGTATTTTCGGTTTTAGACCCATAGTGTATGAAGTGTCCCCAGGGTCTGGATTGCGGATTCTCGAGCGTTGAATTTGATTCATGAATAAAAACTCACAATGGAGCATACATGCGCATACTGCTTACTAATGACGATGGAATTCAATCTGATGGCTTATACGCCCTGGTAGATTCATTAAGTTCGCTGAAAAATGAAAAGGGAGAGCAACTTCATGAAATATGGGTTGTTGCGCCTGAACACGAGCGCTCAGGGGTCAGCCATGCCATGACGCTGAAAAAGCCGACGAAGCTGCGCAAATTGGCAGAACATCGCTACAGCTGTTCAGGCACACCTGCAGATTGCGTGATTGTTGCAGGGCTGGGGGTCTTGCATGAAGCTCCGGATGTCGTCATTTCTGGTATCAATAAAGGGCCAAACCTTGGTACTGACATAATCTATTCTGGCACATGTGGTGCGGCCAGGCAGGCAGCGCTCGAAGGGATTCCGGCAATTGCCGTATCATGCGCATCCTTTGGGGACAACCTCGAATATGGTGGATTGACATCATTTGTCGCATCGAATCTCGAGAAGCTTATAGCGTTATGGAAACCTGATTCTTTCATCAACATCAATGGCCCTTCTACATCGTGCACCGATTTGTCAGCAGTTTGGGCGATTCCAGGGAAGAACAGATATCTCGACAATCTCAAATGTTTTGATGGAGCTGACGGCTATACCTATTGTTTTCTTGCTGAAGGCAGGCAGGAACGGACACCTGATATCTATTCCGATCATCATGCGGTATCTCAAGGTTTCATTGCACTCAGCCTCGTCGAGATTCATCCAAGAGCTCTGCACGACAGTGCACTCAACGGAACAGCTGTGTTCGAAGCTCCAGACGTGCATTCTGATGGCGCAGTCAAGCAGTGAAAGGCCTTGACGAATGCTGCGGCTTTCGTATATATTGCGCTGCGTTGTCCACGCCATCTTAGCTCAGTTGGCAGAGCGCGTGACTTGTAATCTCGAGGTCCCCGGTTCGATTCCGGGAGATGGCTCGAGGGACTTTTGTCCATCATTGGGGAGATTCCCGAGTGGTCAAAGGGGGCAGACTGTAAATCTGTTGGCTTTCGCCTTCGAAGGTTCAAATCCTTCTCTCCCCACAACCTCCTCGAAAGAGGAGGTTTTTTATTGGTGGTACCATGACTCCTGAATTCCTTTCGGTTCCCAGACGCTTCGAATGTACCCGGTGCAATGGCTGCTGCAGCGGCCAGCCAGGGTATGTCTGGCTTTCGCAAAAAGATTTGAGCAATCTCAGCGAGTTCACAGGGCTATCGAAGCGCATGTTTGCGCTGACTTATTGCAAGCCGGTAGATATAGGTCTTGCAACAACCTTGAGTCTCAAAGAAAAGCGCAACCATGACTGCATTTTTCTCGAAAGTACAGGATGCAGTGTCTATCCGGCTCGCCCTGCACAATGCCGGACCTATCCGTTTTGGGAACCTATTCTCGAGGACGAGGAACACTGGGCCTCCGAAGGCAAGGAATGTCCCGGGATCGGAAAAGGCCCGATTATTTCTCCAGAAACAATCATACATTCCATTTTAGAGCGGCGTGAAAATCCTCCGCTTTCGATCGACGATATCGTTGAGCTGCAGGGGCTGGAAAAAGAATGGGGAATATGATGAAATTGCCCAGTCTCAGGAAAATATTGCAATTTTGCCTGCTCTCGATAGGCTTGCTTGCCCTTGTGTTCGGCATCCTCATGGTAGTGGCACCTTTCAGAAGGGCTCCTGTGGAAATCAAAATCAAGAATGGCGCAACGCTCGGCTCTGTTTGCCGCGACCTAAGAGCGGAAAATGTCATACCATCCTCAAAGATTTTTGCTCTATACATGCGATTGGCAGGAGCAGAACGAGCGGTAAAACCCGGAACATATAGATTTGAACCCTTCTCGCCTCCTTACGAAGTCGCGCGAAAACTAATCCGAGGTGATACCATAGCACTGAAAGTCACGATTCCCGAAGGAAGAACAGCGCGTCAAATAGCACAAATCCTCGAGAGTCAGAAAATAGTGGACGCTACTACTTTTCTCGCTGCGGTGAATGACCCGGTATTGACTGAAAAGCTCGGCATTCCTGCAAATAGCAGCGAAGGATATCTCTTTCCGGATACATATTTCTTTGAACCAGGCAGTGATGCAGACCAGATTGTTCAGCAAATGGTTTCGAATTTTCGCGCTGCAATAAAAAGGATTGAAGGCCCAAATCAAAATACTCTGAGCGAGCGAGCGCTGTATGATAAGGTCATTCTTGCCAGTATGGTCGAGCGCGAATACAGGGTGGCTGAAGATGCGCCGCTCATCGCCTCGGTTTTTATGAACAGGCTATCGAGAAATATGCCGCTGCAATCCTGTGCAACGGTTGTCTATGTACTGACCGAACACCTGGGACGCCCACATCCATCAATTGTGTACTATAATGATCTCAGAGTGAAAGATCCCTACAATACTTATCTCAATAGAGGTTTGCCTCCTGGCCCCATTTCGAACCCGGGGGAAATATCGCTCAAGGCCGCATTATTTCCCTCGAAGACGGATTTTTTGTATTTTAGATTGGATGACTCATCTTCAGGAAAACATAGATTTTCCCGCACCCTTCAGGAACACGATGAAGCTGGGATCATCCCAAAAGGGCTCTAGGGCAAAGAATGGCTCGGATACCACCACAGACAAGGCAGGAGATTCTCGACAAAACTGATTATCTTTCGATATATCAGGAGCATGTTCGTCTGCAGAGAAAAGGTGCATCCTATTGGGGCCTTTGTCCCTTCCATTCCGAAAAGACGCCTTCTTTCTCTGTCAGTGCCGATACCGGTCTTTTTTATTGTTTTGGCTGTCACAAGGGCGGATCGGTAATCCAATTCCTGATGGATATCGATAAGCTCAGCTACACCGAAGCGATGGAAGAGCTGGCACAGCGCGCAGGCGTGGCGCTCCATTTCGAAGAATCAGAAAAAGCTGGCGAAGCCGAGAGAGAACGCCAAGCGCTTCTTGAGCTGTACGACAGGCTCTCTAGAACGTTTCACTGGTTCCTCATGCAGCATCCTTCAGGGCGCCGAGCTCTGGAAATACTGCATAAGCGAGGCATTTCAGATGATTTGATCGAGCGCTTCAGCCTTGGATATGCGCCTGCAAGCAGATCATGGCTTTTCTCGTTTTTGAAAGCAAAAGGATATTCCGATAATTTCCTTAAGCGAAGCGGATTATTTTCCAAAAATGATGTTGCTTGGCCTTTATTTGCAGATCGCATCATGTTTCCAATCAGCGATGCCAAGGGCAGAATTATCGCGTTTGGAGGGCGTGCGATGGACCAGGACGGCCCGAAGTACATCAACAGCCCGGAGACTACGTTATTCAGAAAGCAGGATACATTATTCGCTTTTGCACAAGCGCTGGAATCTATAAAAAATATGGATGAAGCAATCGTATGCGAAGGGTACATGGATGTGCTGTCGTTTCATGCAGCAGGGCTGACCAATGCTGTTGCGCCGCTCGGCACTGCTTTTACGAGTCATCAAGCGATGGCTCTGCGCCGAAAAGCCTCGAGCGTCGTTCTATGCTTCGACACCGATGAAGCCGGCTTGCGCGCAGCTGAACGAGCATGTTCAATTGCGACGGCGGTAGGGCTTGGAACCAAGGTATTATTGCTTGAAGGCGGCAAAGATGCTTCCGAGATATTGGAAAGACATGGGGCTGGGGAGTTGACGAGAATGGCTAAAAATACTATAAACTCTGGACTTTTTCTGCTCACACGTGCCAGCCAGCTCTTCGATATCTCGACAATGGAGGGGAAAGCGAAGGCAGTCGCATTTTTATTCCCGTTCCTTGATGCCATGGATTCTGATGTAAGGCGGCAAGAGTATATGAAAGAAATTGCAAGAACCCTCGGCGTGAGCGCGCATGCGGTAGAGATGGACTATGCCAAAGCCAAAGCTTCAGGATCCTATCGTCAGAGAGATTCGGCGAATCCATCAGTGCCCATGAGAGGCTCCGGCTCGGCAAGGACAGCTGACCTTGTTTTTATTGCTGCAGTAATCTTGTCGAACAATCCGTTTCTGCCGTCTGTCTTGCAGTTGGATAGCGAAGACATAGAAGATGCCAGAGCAAAAGATCTCCTTGCGGCGCTCAAGGAAGCCGAAAAGGAAGGTATTCACGACATTGAAGGCATTTTGTCATTCTGCGCTGATGATGCGGCTGTCCGCGTTGTGCATGAAATAGACGCGTCAGGAGAGCTGAGCTCAGGGCTGGAAAAAATAATTGAGGATGGGCTTGCCCGCATGCGAAAGAAGGCTCTGGAAAAGGAAAGAAGCCAGCTTGTTGCTTCCCTGCAGGCGAAATATACAGATGAAGATCATATGCAGGAAAAAAATATACTAGAAAAGATTATGCGAATAGATGAAGAACTCAAAAAAACGGGAGGAGATCTCGATGAGTGATTTGGAACTCGATCCCGCAATTCTGAAATTACTTGAGTACGCAAAAGAAAAGAAGACAATCAGTTTCGATGAATTGTCAGATATGCTTCCGGAGCAGATTCTGAATTCCGACAAAATGGAAGCGATTATCAATCTGCTCATAAGCAGCAATGTAAAAATCGAAGAAGAGGTTCAAATTGAAGAAGAGCCTCTTCCTAAAATCGTTGCGCTCCCTTCGAAAAACAAAATGGTCGCGAACGACAAGGAAATTGCGAGCGATGATCCTGTACGCCTCTATCTGCGAGATATCGGTCGGGAAAATCTTCTCACCGCCGAACAGGAAGTCGAACTGTCTCGGACCATGGAGCAGGGCGAGAATATCATTAAAAATACATTGCGCAAATCCGGAATGCTTGTCCCGGAATTTTACCAGATCATTGTAAAGGCTACTCGCAAAGAGCCAAAGGATCTTTCGCTCCAGAAGAAAGAGAATACAGAAAAGATTGCTGAGCGAAGGCGGCTCAATCAATTCTACAAAGATATAATTGACTCATGTGCGGCAGATCTCAAAGCGTATATCGACCTTAAAAAATGGGTTATCGCAAAAGGCGGCGATATTTTCGAAGATGCTCAGTTGAAGGAAATCCGTGACCGATTGTATCCGATTATAAATGAAGCTGACATTCATCCAGAAGAGATCACTGCTTTTTCGGAGAAGTTCATTGCCGCCGCCAAGAAGATAATTCGAAACAGAAAAGAGCAGGATCGCATTGAAGGAATACTCCAGGTTTCATCGGCAAAAGATTTGCGCGCCCTGGGAAGAAACCTGACCATTAAGGATAAAAGAGAGGAAATCGAGCAGAGGCTCGGTCTCAGTGCGGAAGAAATAAAAGACAGAATACGCCAGCTGCAAGTAAACGAAAAGAAACTCAAGGATATCGAGAACAACTTTGAAACGCCGGCCGACAAGATCATTGCAATGGCACGCGAAGTGAATCGCGGCCGGAAAATGATGAAGAGCGCCAAGGACAAGCTTATCAAAGCAAACTTGAGGCTTGTCGTTTCCATTGCGAAAAAATATACGAACCGCGGAATGCAGTTTTTCGATCTTGTGCAGGAAGGCAATATCGGCCTCATAAAAGCTGTCGAAAAGTTCGAATATCGAAAAGGTTATAAATTCTCGACGTATGCAACATGGTGGATACGACAAGCAATCACGAGGTCCATTTCTGATCAGGCGCGAACGATTCGCGTGCCTGTCCATATGATTGAGCAAATCAACAAAGTGGTCAGGGAATCCAGGCAGCTTATGCAGAAGCTTGGACGCGAGCCCACCGACGAAGAGGTAGCAGAGCAGCTTGGCTGGGAAATCGATCGCGTAAAAGCTGTTAAAAATGTAGCCCGGGAACCGGTTTCCCTCGATACGCCCATCGGGGAAGACGAGGATTCTCTGCTGCAGGATTTTATCGAAGACAAGGAAGTCGAGAATCCTGCGGTGCGAACCGATTACAACCTTTTGCAGGAACAGCTTCGCATGGTTTTGGCGACACTCCCTAAGCGAGAGCAGGAAGTGTTGCGAATGCGATTCGGTCTGGATGAGGGGTATTCATTGACATTGGAAGAGGTTGGCCTGTATTTTAATGTTACCCGCGAGCGCATTCGGCAAATAGAAGCAAAAGCGCTCAAGAAATTGCGACAGTTCAAAAGGAGCCAGAAGCTCCGGGATTACATAGATCATTAATCGAGGTGCAAACATGCCCATGAGAATGGATGAGGTTTTCGAGACTCTTCGGAAGTACCAGGAACTGCTCAGCCAGCGCGTCGAGCTGGAACGCCAGCTTGAAACAATGCCGAAAACAATCGATATACAGAATCAGATGCTCTCCAGAGAAAAGAAATCCTTGGCGGAAGCAAAAGAGCAGTACGAAAAATCTGAGTCCAGTCTGCGAGCGCTGCGGCAGGAACTGGAAGAGGCAGAAATGAAACGCGAGAATGCCGAAAAGCAGATGGATGGCATTACCACACAGCGTGAATACGATGCCGTGAACAAGGAAATCAGGGAAGCTTCCGAAAAAGAACAGGATTTGCGGCGCAAAATCCAGGAAGAAGAGCGACGGTTCGCTGAGATAGACGACCGCCTGCACCGCATTGAAATTTCGGTTTCAACGCTTGAGGCAGAAATTGCGCAAAAACGCGCAGAAATTGAGGAAAAAACCAAAACTGTACTCGAGGAAGCGGAAAAAATCAAAAGCGAGGAGACTTCTCTGACAAGCGAACTTGATGAAGACCTTAAATTCAAGTTCGAACGCATCATTCGCAGCAAATCCGGCATGGGAATTGTTCCGATTCATGGGATGGTCTGTACGGGGTGCCATATGATTCTGCCGGCTAATTTTGTAAATGAGGTGCGCCAGGCAGACAAAATCGTATTTTGCCCCTATTGTTCGCGCATTCTGTATTTCGAAGAAGCGGAAACTGATGAGTCGATCGAGGAAATTCTCGCGGGCTCGCTCGTGGATTTGAATGACGAAGAAGCCGAAGAATCCGATGAATCTGAATCGAACGATGACGCCGAAGAACCGGTGGGCAAGGCGAAACGATCGTCTTCTCGCAAGAAGAAAATCCAGAGCGAACCGCTCATCGATAATGATTTCATTATCGATAATATGGATGAATAAGAATTATTAGGCGGGCCGGGTTGCCGCAGGCCGAAACCCTGAGGAAAGTCCGGGCTCGGAAGGGCTCGATGCCGGATAATGTCCGGGCTGGAAAGGATGGAGCTTTCTGCTTTTAGCAGGGAGCAACGTTTTTTCTGGACAGAGAGTGCCACAGAAAACATACCGCCGCGCACGCGGTAAGGGTGAAAAGGCGAGGTAAGAGCTCACCGCATTTTCAGCAATGGAAATGGCTTGGCAAACCTCATCGCGAGCAAGGTCAAACAGCGATGGACTGCCCGTCCATGCCGCCCTGGTGCGGCTTAAAATCGCGGGTAGACCGCTTGAGCACATCAGCAATGGTGTGTCGAGAGAGATGGCAACCATGCGAGAGGCGCGATAAACGCCTTTTGCATACAGAACCCGGCTTACAGGCCCGCCTTTTTTTGATATACTGACGCTGCAATGTTCAATGCATTTTCCCACAAGATTGGCACACGCCGATATGGACGATCCTTGTGGATAGCCGCAATAGTGTTCGTGCTGATCGGCTGCATATCCATGGGACTTTTTTTTATTCTCAAGAGCAGCAGCACCAAAGGGGTTCTGTCGCACTCAGAAATTGCCAAACTGTGGAATGAAGGAAATATCGAAAAGACAATCGCTGAATCCCGGAAAGCGGCGCAAGCTTTCCCATTCGATGCATTTTATCTCAGCATGAGAGGGATCAGCGCATATTATTCTGCGCTTGATGCTCAAGATGAAGAGACAAGACAGCAGCTTCTTGAAGAATCCGTGATTTCGCTCAGAAAAGCCCTGGTAATTGGCGTGCCATCAGGAATGAGAGCGCAAGTGTACTATATTCTGGCCAAATCCTACTATCAGAAAGGCGAACCATGGTTCGATCTTGCTGAGCGCTATTTTTTGCTCGCGCGCAATAACGGCAGCAAAGAGAAGGATCTGCCACAGTATCTTGCGGTGGTGTATGCAGGCAAGAAAGACTATGAGCATGCGATCGAATGGTTCGAGCTTTCTCTGAAAGGCGATACATCGGATATACTCACTCTGTCTGCGGCGATAAGCTACAAAAATATCGGCAAGAATGACAGGGCGCGGGAATTGCTTGCCAATCTTGAAACGCATGCGACGGATGCAAAAATCCGCCTGAAGGCAAAACTGCTTCTTGCTCAGGACAGCTATGACTCGGGAGATGTTTCTGCAGCACTGCAGAGGTATGAAGAAATACTGAAAGAGGATCCGCTCAATGCTGATGCATGGTATGGGCTGGGCTTGGTATATGCAAAAAAGAACGATCAACTCGGCGCAAGAGCGGCATTCAGAAAAGTAGTACAAATAGATCCAAATCACGCTGATGCAAGAAAACGCTTAGCTGAGAAACTTTGAGGGTAAGGAGAAGAGAAAGTGGGTATTCTGGACATGTTCAGCCCTGATATCGGTATTGATCTCGGGACATGCAATACGCTCATTTATGTCAAAGGCAAGGGCATTGTGCTGAATGAGCCCTCGGTCGTGGCGGTGGAAAGAGGAACGAATCGGATTGTCGCAGTCGGCATGGAAGCAAAAAGCATGCTTTCCAGGACGCCGACCGATATCATTGCAAAACGACCGCTGAGAGATGGCGTCATTGCGGACCCGGACACCACCGAAAAAATGATAAAGTATTTCATCCAGAGAGTGTTCCCCAAGAATCTCTTTTTCAAACCGAGAGTCGTCGTTGGCGTGCCGACTTGCATAACCAAAGTCGAAGAGAATGCCGTAATCGATTCAACCTACAAAGCCGGCGCCCGCCAGGTAAAAGTAATTGCAGAATCGCTCGCTGCTGCAATCGGAGCCGGCATTCCTATAACGGAGCCAGCAGGTCATATGATCTGTGATATCGGCGGTGGCACCACCGAAATTTCGGTAATTTCGCTCAAAGGTATGGTTGTGACGAGCGCTATCCGCATTGGGGGCGACGAATTCGATGATGCGATCATCAAGCATATCCGGAACATACACAATTTGATAATAGGAGATCAGACGGCCGAAAGGCTCAAAATTGAGATCGGCAACGCAAGTCCGGAGCGAACCATCGAAAAAATGGAGATAAAAGGTACCGATGCCATCACAGGGCTGCCAAGGAGATTCGAAGTGGATTCCGTAGAAATACGTGAAGCGCTTATGGATTCAGTCAATGTGATTGTGGAAGAAATCAAAAAGACGCTTGGCAAGACACCGCCCGAGCTGGCTGCCGATATTGTCGAGCGGGGCATTGTACTTTCGGGAGGGGGGGCGCTTCTGAAAGGCTTGCCGAAGCTGATTGCAAAAGAAACAGGCGTTCCTGTGATCCTTGCTGAAAAACCGATGGAATGCGTTGCGATCGGTGCAGGCAAATATTTCGAAATAATGCAGAGGAATATCGGAAGCAGCAGCGTATACGAAAGCCTCAACTTGTGAAGTTGGGCGGGTGCTGAATGAAGAATGACGGTTTTCATCGCCCCTCACGAACGGTACATCGAAAAGCTGCGCTACTCATTGTGCTTTCTCTTTCTATTCTGTTCATCTCGACCAGAACGGTATTTCGCGTTCCCGACCTTTTTCATGGATATGTCATCGGGACTATCCAGAAAGCTTTTGCAGCTGCCGGTTCTTTTGTATCCCGAACGGTGGGTGCGGTTTCGGAGCTTCGTACTTTAAAAAAGGATTACGAAGCGCTGCTCGCGAAGACACAGGAATATGAGCTGAAAGAGCGCGAATTCACGAGTCTGATTGAAGAGAACAGGAGACTCAAGGATTTGCTGGGCCTTACAAGTTTTCCCGATGCAAAGAAAATTGCCGCGCATATCATTGCAAGAGATCCGGGCAATACCTATTCTTCGTTTGTAATAGACAAAGGGTATAATGAAGGAATTCGGAAATACATGCCGGTGATAGCCTTTCAGGATGGTGTGGAAGGTCTCGTAGGCAAAATAATCGACGTCAAAGCGACGACGAGTACACTGCAGCCTCTATACGACCAGCGGTTTTTTGTAGCAGCCAGACTTGCCAAGACGAGGGCGGAAGGTCTTGCGAATGGGCGCGGATTCAGAGATGCACCAATGACATTGCTCTACATACCCAAAACCGAAATGGACAGCCTCAAACAAGGCGATATCGTCGTGACCAGCGGGCTGGATCAGGTGTTTCCGCAGGATATCATCATAGGCAGGGTAGAATCGTATCAGATCAACGAATTTTCCAGTTCGCTTGTCATAGCGGTGCAGCCGGCAATCGACCTAAGTAGAGTCGAATACGTATTCGCAATAGACAATCAAGGGACTCTGACCCCCAATGCCGGAGGAAATCAATGAGAAGCTTTTTCATCTCCCTCGGCGCATCGATTCTCATGCTTTTCATCCAATCGACGTGGCTTTCGCATGGCATCATTTTCGGCATCATTCCGGATCTTGCGATGTCCATTGTGCTGTTTTCGGCATTCATCAACAAGGATGGGCAAGGTATTATCGTCGCTTTCATAGCGGGTTTGATTGCAGACATGCTGAGCGCAGCACCTCTTGGATACTATGCATTTCTGTATGTGAGCTGTGCATATCTCGCTACTCTTTTGAGCTATGTTGCCGAGAAAGACATATTTGTCATTCCCTTTCTGCTGGGCGCGGGGGCCGCAATAGCGCGAGGCATTCTGACAAGGCTCGTTTCATGGATTTTTGCCGCGAATATCAATACTTATCAGTTGTTCAGCGCCGAGTTCGGAATTGAATTGCTTGCGGACGGCTTTTTTACTGTTCTTGTATTTTTCATTCTGACATTTTTCCAGCCATTCCTTGAAAACAGCCCAAGGAAAGCGCTCCCATGAGCTGGCTGTATTTGAGTTGGTTGTATTTGCAGTGAAAGAGGTTTTCCCAATATGGCGGTTTTAAAAAAGAAAATAACCAACCGAATCCGCATTTTGCGCGCGCTGGTTGCAGCTCTTCTCTTGATATACGCTTTAAACCTTTTTTCAATGCAGATTCTCCGTAAGCAGCTCTTTGCCAGCGAAGCAGAGAGGATTTCCATTCAATCGACAAGGCTCCCTGCGCCAAGAGGCGAAATCTATGACCGCACAGGGAGGGTGATTCTTGCTGGGAACATAGAAGCATATTCTGTTTACATCACTCCTTCGGAATTACCTGAAAGCAAAAGAGAATCGGTTATTCTTCTGCTTTCAGGACTTCTCAATATTCCTGCTGACGATATCAAATCTAAACTGCCCACGGGAAGATTGACATCGTATGGCCGAATAGCGATCGCCAAGAACGCGAGCCTCTCGGCAATAAGCGAAATTGCTGCACACATCGATGAATACCCGGGCGTTTCGTGGTCTTCGCAGCCCTTGAGGAACTATGCAGATTTGCGTTCGCTTTCGAATACGATAGGGTATGTTGGCAGCATCACGAGAGATGAATATAAGCTTTTTTACAATAAGGGATATACCCTGGAAGACCTTACCGGAAAAGCAGGCATAGAACTGATGTATGAAGACCTGCTGAAAGGTAAGGATGGGTGGATTGCAAAGGCTGTTGATGTACACGGGAAAGACATCTCTCGGAATAAGGCACAAATAAAGGCTCCAGAGCCGGGCAAGCGTCTCATTTTGAGCATTGACAGCACTATTCAGAGAATTGCGGAAGACGCACTCGGGAAAAGGCAGGGCTCGGTCGTCGTACTCAAACCTGCAACCGGCGAAATTTTGGCAATGGCGACATACCCCTATTACGATTCTCGAGTATTCATGTCAGACAACGCTGGGCAGGAATACCTTCAGCTTCTGAACGATCCGCAGAAGCCGATGCTGAACAGGGCGTATCAAGCTTCTTATCCTCCTGCCTCGACATTTAAAACCGTACTCTCGACAGCGGTTCTCGAGGAAGGCTTCATATCGCCGGACAAGACGATTTACTGCCCTGGCGAAATAAACTACGGAGGCCGTTCATGGAACTGCTGGATAAAGAAGCCAGGGCATGGCGCGGTCGATCTCAAGAATGCGCTTGCCCAATCCTGCGATATCTATTACTGGACTGTCGGCAGAGATTATATAGGAGTTGAAAATATTGTGAGCTATGCCCAGGATTATGGATATGGCAAGCTTACGGGCATTGACCTGCCGGGAGAAAATCCGGGGCTCTTGCCCACTCCAACATGGAAAGAAGAAAAATACAACGAACCATGGACTCCTGGGGATACCATGAATCTTTCGATAGGGCAAGGATATATGCTAGCCTCGCCTTTGCAGGTTGCAAATATGATGGCAATGATCGTGAATGGAGGCGTTATTTATAAGCCACATGTATTGAAAGAAATCCGAGATCCTGTCACAGGTGCTCTTATCAATGAAGTGCAGCCTGAAATTCTGCATAAATCTTCCATTTCCGAAAAGACATTCGATACCATGCGCTCTTTGCTTCGCGGTGTTATCGTGTCTGGTACGGCACGTGCGCCGATATCGACAAAAGCAGTACAGATTGCAGGTAAGACAGGCACTGGCGAAGTTGGCCTTAAAGACAGATGGCATTCATGGTTTGCTTCGTTCGGCCCATATGATGCGCCAGCCAAGGATCAAATTGTCGTGGTCACAATGATCGAGGCGTCGAATCCATGGGAATGGTGGGCACCGTATGCGGCAAATGTCATTTATCAGGCAATCTATGCAGGCCAGGATGCAAAGACAGCGGCAGCGACCGTGGGAGTAAAACTGGATGGAATTGCAGTCGGCGGGAGAAGAGAATGAAGCTGCAGAGTCTTAGAAGATTATTCGGCAATATCGACTATTATCTGCTCATAGCGACAATTCTTCTTTGCGCGATAGGAATTGCGGCCATTTATTCATCCGGTGTCGATGCAGAGGGAAGGTTGGTCTCGAATGAATACGTAAAGCAGCTTATTTGGTTTGTCATCGGATTTTTTCTGCTTGCCGGTGCTGCACTTTTCGATTTTTCGAGGTTCAAGGACACGTCGTGGATTTTTTTTGCCATTGCAATAGTTCTTCTTATTCTCACACGGGCTGCCGGACGAGTAGTGAACGGCGCACGAGCATGGATAGGCATTGGAGGTTTTGGCATTCAGCCGGCCGAATTTGCCAAAATCGCAACAGTACTTATGCTGGGGCGTTACCTTGATTCGGCTGAATACGATTCGAGTTTCAAAAAGCTTGTTATGGCGGGCCTGATTTTGAGTTTGCCGCTCATGCTTATACTTATCCAGCCCGATTTTGGTTCCGCCCTTGTGTTTTTCCCAGCAGCTCTCGTCATGCTGGCGCTTGCGGATGTCGATTTTAGATACATTCTATTCGGCGTAATTTCGATCCTTGGGATCTTCCTTTTTCTGAGCCTGCCTCTATATGCTGCAAATCATTATAGGCAAGATAATATCCTAAATGTCATAATCGCAAGGGCTGATATTCTCATACTGATTTTTATAATCATTCTCTTTGTAGCAGTGATAGCCGGGGCTGGATGGCTCAAATTCAAAAAACGTTACTATTATTGGCTTTCCTATGCTTTTGCTATTCTCGCGTTTTCTATTGCCGGTGCTGTTGCAGCACATAAACTCTTAAAGCCTTATCAGATCGATCGACTGCTGGTTTTTATCGATCCGAGCATAGATCCCAGAGGGTCCGGATGGAATATTCTGCAAAGCATTACGGCTATAGGTTCCGGCGGATTTTGGGGAAAAGGATATCTGCACGGATTGCATAGCCATGCAAGGTATATACCTCAGCAAAGCACTGATTTCATTTTTTCAATAATTGCAGAAGAATTTGGCTTTTTTGGCTGCCTTGTTCTATTTGCGCTGTATGCGATTATTTTCTTTCGATGCATTGTATTGATCGAGACATCGAAGGATCGTTTTTCGCAGTATGTCGTTGGCGGAATCCTTGGCATATTTGTGTTTCATTTTATGATTAATGTCGGAATGGCCATGGGTATCATGCCTGTTACGGGGATTCCTCTCTACTTTATTTCCTACGGCGGTTCTGCCATGTGGTCTTCCCTCATTTCGATAGGCATCCTTACTGGAATTTCAGCTCGAAGGTATTCGGCATGAGAAAATCGTTTATCGATCCAATGAGAGACTTTGGAGATGCCCTTTTTCATATACAGAAGCCGGCCCGCTATGTCGGCGGCGAATGTGATGCTGCAGCTGCAATAGAACAAGACGATCAGCGCTTAAGAATAGCGATATGCTTTCCGGACCTCTATGAAATAGGAATGTCCAATAATGCCGTAAGAATTCTCTATTCCATGTTGAATGAAAAGCGCGATAGCTTGATTTGCGAACGGGTTTTTGCGCCTGCTCCGGATTTCGAGCATCTCTTGAGAGAAAAGAATATTCCCTTGTATACGCTCGAAAGCGGCATTCCTCTTTCTGATTGTGACATACTGGCGTTTTCTATCGGCTATGAGCTGCTTGCGACAAATATCTTAACGGTGCTGGAGAGGGGAGGAGTGCCGATCGAATCAAATGAACGCAGGGATGGAGACCCTGTCGTGGTTGCGGGGGGCCCTGCAGTGACAAACCCTTTGCCTTTTGACAAATTTCTCGATGCCGTCTGGGTTGGAGAAGCTGAGGCTGGGTTTGCTGCGCTGATGCAGGAAGTTGCAGCATTGAAAAAAAACGGTGCACGCCGAACCGATATTTTGCGGCATATCTCACAGCACCCATCGGTCTGGATGTCCTCAGCCAGCTGCAATGCCCTTGGGATCGAAAAGAAAAAACGCGTCGTAAGAGCCATCTATTCTGATTTTTCCAGGACAGAATATCAACCAAATTTTCCATATCCGGTTCTGAATCCAGTCCATTCACACGGCACCGTAGAAATAATGAGAGGATGCCCGAATGGCTGTCGATTCTGTCATGCTGGTTATTATTATAGACCTCAACGTTCGAAATACCCTGGAATTATTAAGAAAGAAATAGATGATCTCATTATGCAAAAAGGATATAGAGAAATTACCCTTTCTTCGCTTTCTTCCGGCGACTATCCGGGTATTGTGGAGCTTTTCGAAACGCTCAACAGCAAATGGTCTGCAAAAAAGATATCTTTTCAGCTGCCCAGCCTCAAAGTTGACAGCTTTACTCTTCCTTTGCTTGAAAAAATTTCCGAAGTAAGAAAGTCGGGATTGACTTTTGCTGTGGAAACGCCGCTTGACGAATGGCAGTGCAGTATCAACAAACGAGTGCCGCTGGAAAAAATTGAGATGATTCTCCACGAGGCAAAAGCCAAAGGCTTCAGGTCTGCGAAATTCTACTTTATGATCGGCTTGCCCGTACGTGGAAGGGGAATGAAGGAAGCAGAAGCAATTGTTGATTATATAAAGAAAATTGCGGCCGTTGAAAGGATTGCGATTCATGTGAATGTTGGTACATTTATTCCAAAAGCTCATACGCCATACGAGCGAGAGGAACAATTATCGGAGGAAGAAGCGCTTGAATGTATAAACTATATTCGCAGGAATTTTCGCTCCATGCGTAACATCGATATTACCTATCATCCTCCATTTTTGTCGGTTTTAGAGGGAATTATTTCGCGCGGAGACGAAAATGTCAGCGAGCTCATTATAGATGCATATCGGAATGGGGCCAGGCTTGATGCATGGGAAGAATATATGAACCGCGATATATGGCGAGCGGCACTCAATACATTCAATCAAATAAGAGGGGAGGGCGCCTGGCAGGCCTATCTGCAAAAAAGAAATGCTCAAGAAGAGCTGCCATGGCATACGATATCCCTGAAGGTTTCGAAGCTATGGCTGAAGCATGAAAAAGAAAAGGCTGAAAATGGGAATTTAACTGAAGCATGTAATGAAATATGCACATATCGATGCGGAGTCTGCGGTAAGAATACGCAGGTTGTATCATATAGTATACTAAATAAACCTGATATCGATAATGCGGTTGAAATTATTGGGAGCCCGGACAGAAAAATCCGAAAGATTGAGTTTAGATGGGCGAACCATGCAAATCAAAAAGAAGAAAATAAAATGAGCATAAAGCTTGTCTTTACTTGGTCAAAGAGCGATCGTGCCGTGCTTTATCCCATGCATGAAGTTGCGAATGCGTTTTCGAGAGCTTTTCAGCTCGTTGGCATTCCAATGCAGTTTACAGAAGGTTTCAATCCGCAACCAAAGCTCGAACTGTCACCGCCTTTGCCGTTAGGAGCTGAGTCCGAAAGAGATATTCTAGGATTATATATTTTAACCGATAAAAAAGAACAACAAGAATTGTTTAGAGAGATTAGCGATTCGCGCAAAGAATTTCTGCAAGGCATCAATGAGAATCTACCCAAAGGCCTTGCTGTCAATTCTGTCAGCTTGGCAAGGACCAAATATTCAATAGGATCGATATTTGCAGCAGCTGAGTGGAGATATATTTTTATGGATAAGGAGAGTTACAGGATTGCTTGTCAAGAATTGGATAACAATTCTGGAAACTTTGTTTCTTGGAGAAGGCTTGATGATAGTAGAACGCTGTATGTGCTGGAGAATTTCGAACCAGCGATCGGCAAAATAAAAAGTTTCTATAAAATCATCAAGTCATTCACAGAAGCAGCTACGGGCAAAGAGATAAAATTCAAAGCCTGCCGAACAAGATGCTTTGCGAAAAATGAACAAGGAAAATTGATTCCCTTGGAAGATACACTGTAAACAAATTCTAAAAACTTTCGAATAGCGGCTAAAAGAAAAGCTCGCTGGCGGCTATTGTTGGCCTTGCAAATGCATTTTCGAGAGCTTTTCAGCTCGTTGGCATTCCAATGCAGTTTACAGAAGGCTTCAATCCGCAACCAAAGCTCGAACTGTCACCGCCTTTGCCGTTAGGAGCCGAGGCCGAAAGAGATATTCTGGGATTATATATTTTAACCGATAAAAAAGAACAACAAGAATTGTTTAGAGAGATTAGCGATTCACGCCAAGAATTTCTGCAAAGCATCAATGAGAATCTACCCAAAGGCCTTGCTGTCAATTCTGTCAGTTTGGCAAGGACCAAACATTCAATAGGATCGATATTTGCAGCAGCTGAGTGGAGATATACTTTTATGGATAAGGAGAGTTACAGGATTGCTTGTCAAGAATTGGATAACAATTCTGGAAACTTTGTTTCTTGGAGAAGGCTTGATGATAGTAGAACACTGTATGTGCTGGAGAATTTCGAGCCAGCGATCGGCAAAATAAAAAGCTTCTATAAAATCATCAGGTCATTCACAGAAGCAGCTACGGGCAAAGAGATAAAATTCAGAGCCTGCCGAACAAGATGCTTTGCAAAAAATGAACAAGGGAATTTGATTCCTTTGGAAGATGCACTGTAAACAAATTCTAAAAACTTGCGAATAGCGGCTAAAAGAAAAGCTCGCTGGCAGCTATTGTTGGCCTTGCTTCGAAGGCAAATAAGCAAGAAAAATGCTTTTTGGTAGACAGAATATACATTATGCGAACTATTATGAATAATAAAAATTAAGTTATATGCTTATATTGCAGATTCATTTCGCCTTTCACCTCGCTTCCTGCCCCACCTACTGAAGACGAAAAGAAACATAATCTGCAATACTGCTGGGTATAAATATTGGATTACTGAAGATTTCAGAAAATGAAGTTGCTGAATATCCATACGCAACTGCAAACAAAACAATATAAACAGAATTGGGTGAATCAGTACCGCTATAATCTGGGTCATTGCTTTTATAGCATGTGCTTAAGCTGAAATCTGCATTATTAGCAACATTAGCGCCATTATTCCTAGCAACCTTCACCAAGGATCCATTGAGGTTAAATAACCAAGTATTCATATCAAGATCAAATTGATTGACAGAATTATCCTTTACAGGGATAAGCGGCCTTGAATCAATAACATTAACTGAGCCTGGAACAGGGGATATCTGAAGCATTCTGCGAAAAGACAATGAATAGAGAGCTGCCTGCATAAAAGAATTCGGACTATCTTGGTAATTGTCGGCCAAATTAAGAGCTGAAATTAAAGTATTTTTCGCATCGTCATAATTTTGAAAAAGGCGATAGTAGATTTCATAACCTTTAAAAAGACCAGTTCCATTAATATTGCGATCGTCGTGTATGAGTCTAATATTAGAACCAGTATAGATGAAATCATAAGGAGAAAAAAGGTATTCAGTAGTTGGCAAACCGCAGGCAGATGCCAAAAAGAAAGGTAATAATGCAGTAAAAAACCACATTAAGGTCTTATTCCAGGCAGCCGCAAATCGAGGCATATCCGTGAAACACCTTCGGATCCCTTTCATCACGACCGCCTAATTCGGATCACCCTACTCTGCCAGCCCTTTTGCTTTCAAGTAAATGATTCTGTTCTTTGCAAGGAGCGCCCAATCAGAACTGCCAAATGCCGATACAAGCTGATTATAAGAGGCCATAGCTGCCTTGTAATCGGATTTTTCTTCCTGCAGTCTGCCAAGGTTGAACAGCGCATGCGGGGCAACCGGGTTGTCTTTCAGATAATCCTTTACAAGCTGGGTGTAATGCGCAATTGCCGCATCTTTGTTGCCGGCCTCTTCTGCCGAAACCGCAGCAAGTTCGAGCGCGATCGGCGCTGCATATGAATTCTTGTTTCTCGCAAGCGCATCGAGCGCGGTTTTTTCTGCATCAGCATATTCTTTTTTCTGATTCAGAATCGCAGCTTTCCTGAGGAGTGCGCGCTGGGCAGCAATAGTGTGCGGCCATTTCTTGGCAATTGCATCCAGGTCAGCAATGAGCGTTTTTTCGCTATCGGCTTTCTTTTGCTCATCGGTTTCCTGCGACCATTGCTGCAGTTTCTGCTCGGCTAGTTCCATTGCCCTGCTCGATGCTGTGGCGACATTCTCCGAGACTGCGGTATAAATGCCTACGGCAGCAATTGCAACAATGATTCCAATAGCAATACCTATAAAAAGGATTCTATTGGCACTGATAAAATCGGCCAGCTTGTCTGAAAAATTTTTTTTCTCATTTTTATTGAGGATGTTGATATCCTTCTTCGGCTGCTTTTCCTGCTGATTCACACCTTACTCCTTGTTTTGCAGAATATTGAGCTCTTTTATCAATCGTGACAAGTAGGTCCGCTGAATTTGAAGATGCCGTGCGGTTTCTGTCTGATTCCAGCGGTTCTGCTCAAGAGAAGCCTTTATGTAATGGCGCTTGAACAAAATAACCGCTTCTTTGAGATCTTTGCCTTCGAATTGCTTGTACGATGGCTCGGCTTTGTTTCCTATCATGAGATCATCGGCAGTAATGAGATTGCCCTTTGCGATTAGCACTGCCCTTTCGATAGCATTTTCCAGCTCGCGAATGTTGCCAGGCCAGCTGTACTCCATCATGCATTGCACTGCTGAATCCGAAAAATGCATGATTCCTCGATTTGTTTCCCGAGCATATTTCAGCAAAAAGTGCTCTGCGAGAGGCGCGATATCATCCAGACGTTCTCTTAATGGTGGAATATGGATGGGAAGCACATTGAGCCGATAGTACAAGTCGCTGCGGAATTCCTGATTCTGAACGAGTTTTTCAATATCTCTGTTTGTCGCAGCGATTATGCGAACATCGACCTTTATGGTTTCGCTCGAACCGACCCGCTCGAAGGTTTTTTGCTGAATGACCCGCAAAAGCTTCGCTTGAAGCCGGAGCGGCAATTCTGCGATTTCATCCAGAAATATCGTACCGCCATTCGCCGATTCGAAGCGCCCTGCTCTATTGCTTACAGCATCAGTAAATGCACCCTTTACATGGCCAAAAAGCTCGCTTTCGAGCAGATTCTCGGGAAGCGCAGCACAGTTGACGCGTACAAAAGGCTTTTCCGCACGGCGTGAAAGCAGATGAAGCTGTTCAGCGATCAGCTCTTTGCCCACTCCGCTTTCTCCCAGGATGAGCACCGATGCATCGCTGGGAGCGACACGCTTGACGAGATCGAGACGTTCCTGCATGACCTTCGAAGAAAAAATAAGGGGATGCCAGCCCTGCTCTTCCTGAACTTTCTGCTGAAGGTATGTCAGCTCATGTTCAGTACGCTCAAACTGCTTCGCATTTTCGAACGCGATTCCGGCCTGCACTGCAAATATTTCTACCCATTCGAGATCATCAGCCATAAAAAGGCCATGAGACGTCTTGTTGATGAGTTCTATAACACCTTCAGTCTTGTCTTTGACTTTCAGCGGTACTGCGAGAATAGAATTGGTACTGTAAGAGATTTCTTTCGAAATCGTTGGCGAAAATCGCTGGTCATGGGCAGCATCGTTCACGATAATGGATTTGCTGTTCTGATACACCCAACCAGCAATTCCTTCTGTTGCGGGGATCGATTTGCCTTGAAGCTCGGGACCTCGCGGGCCGAGGGCAATTTCGAATCTGAGCATCCCCGTTGCCGCATCGAAAAGAGCAAGGCTTGCCGCTTCTGCGCCAACAAGCCTCGCTGCTGATTCAACAATAGCTTTCAGCAACGAGCGGAAATTCGTGTAACTGGAATTGAGCCGCGCATTGATATCGATCAGCGTGCGGAATTTATCCGGATCGATCGCTGAAACCATCGCTGTCATGTCATATCGACTGAGCCATTTGGATCAGTCGTTTTCTTTGTCCTTTGCTTTGAGAAGGTCGCCAAGCGTATAACCCGCTTCGCCTTCGTCCTCCTGAATGAATCGCGAAATCTCTTCGCGCTGCTGCTTTTGAATCAAATCCTTAACGGAAAGGCCAAGCTTCTGGCGGTCAGGGTTGAGATCGATTATGACGGCCTTCACCTGCATGCCGGGCTGGTACTTTTTGAGCGCGTCGTCGTAGGATTCGCTCCGGTCGGAAACCAGATCCTGTTTTTTAATCAGCCCTTCAATTTCTCCGGGGACCTTCACGAAAACACCGAAGTCGGTGACTGACGATACGGTTCCTTCGACAATTGCGCCGAGTTTATAGGTCTTGGCAAATGAGCGCCAAGGATCTTCGCTGAGCTGCTTGACTCCAAGCCTGATATTTCTGTCTTCCGCATTGCTTTCGAGAACGATGACTTCGATCTCGTCGCCTTCATGGAGTACCGACGATGGATTCTTGATTTTTTGTGTCCAGGAATAATCATCGATGTGCAAGAATCCATCGATACCTTCTTCGAGCTCGATAAATGCGCCTGCATTCGTCACTTTGACGATTTTTCTCTTAAGCCTTGTGCCGGCGGGATACCGTTGATCGATTGTATCCCATGGATTGGGCTGAACCTGCTTGAGACCGAGAGAAACCTTGCCGGCAGGAATATCATAGCCGAGGATCATGCAATCGACGATATCGCCAGCTTTCAGCATGTCTTCCGGCTTGCGGATTTTCTTCACCCAAGAGAACTCGGAAATATGGGCAAGCCCTTCGATTCCTTCTTCGATTTCGATAAAGGCGCCATAATCTGTCAGCTTGGTAACTTTACCCTTAACCACATCGCCTACATGGTATTTCTCTTCGAAGCTATTCCATGGATCCGGCGTAAAATGCTTGAGCGAAAGATTGATGCGCTTTTCTTCAGGGTCCAGGCGGATCACTTTGAGCTCGATTTCCTGGCCTTTGCGGACAAAATCTTTCGGACGGGTGACATGGCCCCAACTCATGTCGTTGATGTGCAGAAGCCCATCGAAACCGCCAAGATCGATAAAAGCGCCAAAGCTGGTAAAGCTCTTGACGACACCTTTTACCGTGTCGCCGATCTGTGTGTTCTGAAAGAAAGAAGCACGGCGCTGTTCTATTTCTTCTTCCATCAGCTTGCGCCTGTTGAGGATGATATTGATCTTTTTGTCCGAGTAGAGTCTTTCGAGATAGAACTTGGCTTGTGTACCAACCAGTTCGGAACCCTTTTCAAGCCTCTGGATATCAGCCTTGCTCAATGGCAAAAAGCCAGTAAGGCCATGCCCGAGGTTGACTTCAAAGCCGCCTTTTACTTCTTTTGTGATAGTGCCTTCGACGGGCAGATGATCCTTGAAAGCATTCGCAATCGATTTCCAGAAGAGCTTCTCGTCCGCTTTTTTCTTCGAAATGACAATGTCTCCCGAATGGGTCTCTTTGCGGATGAGAATTACTTTGACGATGTCTCCTGCTTTCGGAGGATTGTCGCCGAATTCCTCCAGGCTCAACTTGCCTTCTGATTTGTAACCGACATCGATGAATACTGTATCGCCAGCAACCTGAACGACTTTGCCATCGATGAGATCTCCCTCCTCCAGCCCCTCGAGTGATTTGAGGTACTGCTCCTGCAATTGTGTCTGGATATCGCCCCGGGAGGGTTCAGTGACGTCCATTTCCACTTCCTTATTTTCTGCCATGTGCTTTCCTTGCCGAAATAATCTTGTTGTATACTTTCTCATAAACTTGCTGTATGGTCAAGTCTGAGGTGTCCAAATATTCCGCATCTTTAGCGATTTTGAGTGCACCGACCGATTTTTGTGTATCGATTTGGTCGCGCATTTCGATATTTTTCCGGATTTCTTCGATGGCAGGAGCGGATTGCAAGTCTGAAACAGGTCGAGCGATCCCATTCCCAGAGGAGATGTGCCGGCTATCGGTTTGAGGAAAAGCATGCGAACGAGCCTCCTGCCGCTCGCGGAAGCGCCGCTCTGCCCGTACTTGAGATGAAGCATCTAGATAGAATTTGACTTCTGCATCGGGGAAGACGACAGTGGTAATGTCGCGGCCTTCGCTGATGACATCTTTGCCTTCCGAGATAGCGCGAATTATTGCATTGACTTCTGCACGGATCGAAGGGATAGCAGAAACCTGCGCGACAATGGCGTCGACTTGCGGAGTGCGCAGTTCTGCCAGAAGGCGCTCTCCATCGATAAGAACTGCTCCATCGGGCTTATAGTCAAAGCGATGCTGTCGCATGAGCGCGGTCAGGGCATCTTGATCCTGCCAGGACACTCCTTCGCGCAAGGCTAAATATGCGACTGCGCGATAGAGGTTCCCGGAATTTATGTACAGAAAACCAAGATTGTCGGCAATCATTCGGGCAATGGTCGATTTGCCGCATCCAGCGGGACCATCGATAGCTACTTTCATGTTCGGGACCCCTTGTTGCTTGATCGGGAAGACATATATGCTTTCAAAGCATTGATTTCTGCCTGCGTCAAGTCTCTCCATTGGCCGGGGCTCAGTTCGCCTAGTGCAAGCGGTCCGATGCGAACGCGTTCAAGGATTTTCGCGCGTAATCCAAAATGTTCCAGGACTCTGCGAATTTCTCGGTTTTTCCCTTCGATAAGAACAATGTGCGCTTTGTCCGGCGCGACGACACGAACAGCGCGCGCTCTATACCTGACTCCTTCCAGAATAATGCCACGCATGAAACTTGCAGCAAAGTCTGGAGGAATGGGCTGGTCAGTCTGTACGAAATATTCTTTATCGATTTCGCTTGATGGGTGCATCAATTGCGCCGCAAAATTGCCGTCATTGGTAAAGAGGAGCAATCCGCTCGACCATTGGTCGAGCCGCCCTATGTTGTAAAGGCGGTCGGAAACAGCTTGAGCAATTAGGTCGATTGCGCAAGGACGGCCCTGCGGGTCTTTGAGCGACGAAAGGTAGCCCTTGGGCTTGTTCAGAAGAATGTAGCGGAATTTTTTCTGTGATAGGGTCGGAATTGGTTGGCCATTGACGCGGATATCTTCGGTTCCGTACACCTTTTGGCCGATGCTGGCTGGCTGCCCATCCACTTCTACCCTGCCCTGCTTTATCAATTCTTCGCAGGCCCGCCGGGAAGCAATGCCGGCAGCAGCCAGAAAGGCATGCAGGCGGATTGGTTTTGCTTGTAAATCGCTCATCCTTCGGGTGTCTCCGGTTTCGAAAACCGCGCATTTTCTATTTCATCAAGTTTAGGCAAATCTGCGATTGAATTCAGTTTGAAGTATTTGAGGAAATCTTGAGTCGTGCCATACTGCATGGGTTTGCCTGGGGCATCACGCTTGCCTATTTCAGCAATGAGGTTGCGCGAAAGCAGAAGTCGGATCATGCCATCGACATTGACACCTCTGATCGCTTCTATTTCTGCACGGGTAATGGGCTGGGAATATGCGATGATTGCGAGCGTCTCCATCGCTGCGCGCGACAGTTTCATTTCGTTCTTTTTCCCATAATGGTCTTTGAGCTGTTCCCAAAGCGAGAGCTTTGGAGCGAGAATCCAGCCTCCTGCACTCTGAGTAGGCGCAAAACCATGGACGGGAAGCTCGTACTCAGCGCAGAGCCTCTGGAGAGCAAGAGAAACGTGTTCTTCGGTCAAGCCCGAGATTTTTGCAAGCCTCTCTTCGGAGATCGGCTCGCTTTCAAGAAATAGAATAGCACCAACGAGTGCCGCCTCCGCATCAAGCTGTTCGTTCATGAGGTGCCTCCGGAGAAGAATATGGAATTATAAGTATATCGCCAAATAATCGGTGTTGTCGTATGCTGATTATTCTATTCTTGGTGGAGTCGAGCACAGCGAGAAAGGCACATGCCAAATCGAGTGCCGAAGAATGTCGAGAGATCAGATCATCAAAGCGGAAACTTCTTTTTTTGTTCAAGAGCTCATGTATCAAGGCTATTTTTTCATTGATGCTGACTTCTTCGTAGAGGTCGATTATCCGTTCGGAATCAAAATGCCGAATCATAGATGCAAATGTCCGCAGCAGATCCCATGAATCAGCAGGTATCCAGGGTTCATCGTCAGGATTGTCTGCAAATGGAAGTGTCCGCTGCGATGAAGATCGCTCGACAAACCACTCGACTTCCATCTCGCGCTGTTCCATCAGCTCGGAAAGCTTCTTATACCGGTGGTATTCGATAAGCTGATCGATGAGCATTCTGCGAGGATCGTCTATTTCATCAAGGTCGTCCTGGGAGTTTGGCAGAAGCATGCGCGATTTTATATAGAGAAGCGTGGCTGCCATTTGGTAGAAATCAGAGAGTTCATCGAGGCTTGCAGAAGGATCGCTGTTCAGACATTCCATAAATTGCTCAGTTATGCTTGAAATATGGATATCGTAGATATTCATCTCATTTTTTTTGATAAGATAGAGCAAGAGATCCAGCGGACCCTCGAAATCGCTGAGATGGAAGGTGCGGCCTGTCGAGGAGACAGGAATCGGCTCGCCATTGGCATCATTTTCGAAATCTTGCATCATTCTGGGTACGGCTCATCATACTGAGACTCACCTGCCGGGTAAATACCTTGTGGAGGAAGAGATGCGGCAAGCGTTCTAAGTGGCACGCCCAAAACTGGATGAATGAGCGATGGATCGATTTCCAGCAAAGGCAGCAGCGCGAATTTCCGTTCTGCCAAGCCGGGATGGGGTATGATCAAATCTGGTTCAGTAATTATTTTTCCCCCATAGAGAAGAATATCTATATCGAGTGTGCGCGGCCCTTTGCTAATCTCTCTGCTTCGGTTCCTGCCATAATGTGCTTCGATGCCATGGATATCATCGAGCAGCTGTCGCGGACTCAGTGTGGTCGTTCCGCTGACTGCCATATTGTAAAAATCTTCTTGCTTCTCATAATACCGTGCCCGGGAGCGCCACAGGCCCGATACGTGCATATCAGAGAGAATTCGTGAAAGATCTTGCACTGCCGATGCAAGAATGTGCGTTGAATCGCCCCTATTCGAACCAAGGCCGAGCCATACCTTTTCCATACCAAAAATCCTTTGTCTTCTATGGCTTGCGCAAGGGCTTGCCCGAAAGGAATGCATTTTCAGAACAAATCTTCAGTCCTAATGCGCTCCGTGTCGCTGGCTGTGCCTGTCGAGGGCAATTCATCATCAGGGACGGCGAAGAATGCTTCGTTGCCGGTTCCTTGATCGTGATGAGCGCTGCCGGCTTTTTCAGGATGGAAAAGAATTTCTCTTACCTGTGACTCGATTTTCTTGGCTTCTTCAGTGAACTGTTCTAGGTATGCTTTAGCATTCTCTCTGCCCTGCCCTATTTTTTCTGCGCCCCATGTATACCATGCGCCTTTTTTCTCTATGACATTGCATTTGACCGCAGCATCGAGGAGCGATGCACTCCAGGAAATCCCTTTGCCAAAAATAATTTCAAGTTCTGCCTTGCGGAAAGGCGGAGCAACCTTATTCTTGACCACCTTGACGCGAACTTTGTTTCCAATTGCTTCCTCATCCTGGCCTCGCTCGATGGTTTCGATTTTTCTGACCTCAAGCCGGACAGAGGCATAGAATTTTAATGCGTTGCCGCCTGTCGTTGTTTCCGGATTGCCGAACATGACACCGATTTTCATACGTATCTGGTTTATAAAAATGAGAATCGTCTTGCTTTTTGAAAGCGTTCCGGCGAGCTTGCGCAATGCCTGGCTCATGAGCCTGGCCTGAAGCCCCACATGGGAATCCCCCATCTCTCCTTCAATTTCAGCCTGCGGGGTGAGCGCAGCGACCGAATCAATGACAATGATATCTACAGCTCCCGACCGTATGAGCGATTCAGCGATATCGAGCGCCTGTTCGCCATTATCTGGTTGCGAGATATAGAGTTCATTGATGTCGACACCGAGATTACGTGCGTAGACTGGGTCAAGCGCGTGTTCAGCATCGATGAAAGCTGCGATCCCGCCTTTTTTTTGCGCTTCGGCTATTGCATGCAAAGCGAGGGTTGTTTTCCCCGATGATTCGGGGCCATAGATTTCGATTATCCGGCCTCTCGGATAACCGCCGATGCCTAAGGCTTCATCGAGCAAAATGGAACCGGAAGAAATAACTTCGATGCCCTGTGCGATATCATGCGCTCCCAGTTTCATAAGGGAGCCCTGGCCGAATTGTTTTTCAATCTGGAGTTTTGCAGCTTCCAGAGCTTTCAGCTTTTGCTCTCTTTCGCGCTGGATTTCAGGATCGATGCCGCTATCCTGCTTTGGAACTGAATTGCTTTCTTGACCGAACTTAACTTCTCGTTCGTTCGCTGTTTCTTCCGCCGAGCGGATTTGTCTTTTTGCCATCGCCGATATCCCTCCATCCTAATAGACGCGCAAATTGTATCACATGATTGAATTTTCTGCACCCTTTCTTGAAAGGATATCAAAAACGCTATTCATGGCGGATAAGCTCGGCAGGAGCGATAGATGTCGATTTCATTGCCGGCAGGAGCGATGCAATTGCACTGAGCGCGATCCCTGAAAGCAGGATCGAAATCACAAATCTCCAGTCCATAGTTATAGGAATATGCTCAAGATAATAATCTGGATTGAGCAATTTGATTGCTTGGCCATTTGTTGACAGCAATTTGCTTGCAAAGTCTAGAATGGCCTGGATGCCGCCGATGATCTGGTTTATGAATATAGAAATCACTATGCCGGCAAGGCTTCCCGCAATACAGCCAATGGCACCGGTCGCCGTGCCTCCAAGGAGGAAAATGAGTGCAGTCTGTGTCCGAGAAACGCCGAAGGAGCGAATTATCGCAATTTCTGCCCTGTGTTCTATGACGAACGTAGAAAGCGCCGACGCAAGATTCAGCGCAGCGACGATAATGGCAATCACCATTATAAGGACGAGCACAGATCTGGTACTCGAAAAGGATTGAAATAAGCTTTTTTCGATTTCTCGCCATGTGCGCACGCGTGCGCCCTGTTCGCCAGCAAGTCCATATTTCTCGCCTGCATGGGATACTTCGCTCGCAATGCGATCGAGCTCGGGCCCATATGGCTTACTGATCTTGATACCTAGAAATGCATAGGCGGTCGTCGAATTGAGCAGCCGTAGAGCGGCATCGCTCTGGATAATGAACCAGTTTGCATCCAGTTCACGATATCCGCTGGAGATTATGCCTGTGACACGAAAAACTGCCAGCTTCGGGAGGTAGTTGGTACTGTCGACGTTTTTCAATGTGATAATGGTCACACTGTCACCTGTTTTTACTTCCAGCTTCCGCGCGAGATATCGCCCCAAAACTACTTCATTCTGTCGGTTTGGGTACATTTGCCCTTCGTCGACCGAAATGAAGCGGTTGAATCCCTTGTCATGCAATACTGCTCCATCGAGCCCCCTGATTTGTGCAGAGGTCGAACCATTCTGTGAAGCAGCAAGTCCGATTCCATCGATTTCGAAAAACGTGGAAATGACACCAGGAATACGGGAAACATCCTGGATCAATGCATTTCTTTGCGAGGCATCGAAATCAAAAGGCAGGTTCATCTGCAAATGGCTTGTTTTTGTTTCGAGATATCTATCCGTGATACCCTGAATCATGCCATTCGATACAAACAGCACGATATAGAGAGGGATAAGGCTTATTCCAATGCCGAGAATTGCACCCCAGAAAACACTGTGACGTGCACGGTACAAGTCATTGTATGGTTCGCCGCCAGGTCTTCCAAAAAGCAGACGCAGACCTACGAATGAAAGAGGCCGAATGTCTGGGTTCTTCACCTGATGCATTCGAAATGGCCTCCTTTGAGGAGATAGGAGCTGTCTCCAATGCCAGCGAGTTCGGGATCGTGGGTTACCAGAACCAATGTCGTGCGGGCAAGCTGAGGAAGGCTCCTGAGCAGCTCTTTTACGGAGGCTGCGCTTGCAGGATCGAGATTCCCAGTCGGCTCATCCGCAAGAACAACAGAAGGCTGGTTGATCAAAGCTCGCGCAATAGCCACCCGCTGGCGTTCACCTCCAGATAGCTGTGCAGGAAAGTGCGTCGCTCGATTGCCCAACCCGACAAGGTCGAGCAGTTTTTTTGCCCTGTCCCATGATTCGGCGCGGGGAATTCCTGCCATGTATGCAGGAATCGCGACGTTTTCGAGAGCGGTAAAATCATTGAGCAGAAAATGGAATTGAAAAACGAAGCCGATGACTTCTCTGCGGAAAATATGGAGCATTTTTTCCTGGGCAAGGCCGAGATCATAACCTGCAATCTTGACTGTTCCTGAATCGAACCGTTCGAGGCTGCCTAGGATTGCCAGGAAGGTACTTTTGCCTGATCCGCTTGGCCCGAGAATAGTACACACTTTGCCTTTTTCGAGTACAAAATCGGCGTTATCGAGAATTCTGAGTACTTCCGCGCTGGAAGAAAATGTTTTTGTCAGGTTCTTGCAGAAAATTATCGGCTCACTCACTTCTCAATACCTCCAGCGGGGATGCATTTCGGAAACGCCGGTAAGCAGCGTAAACGGCGAGTGCCGGAAAAAGAATCGCGAAAAATGCAATAAACCCAATATCGGATGCAAACACTCGAGATGGAATGCCCTCAATATAGAAGATCGACGGAGAGAACGGACTTAGATCAGGGATACTCCTTGCAATGCCCAAGCGGTATAGGAACGATACGACTGCTTCCGCAATACCGACAACGAAATTGATGACATGATCGATATTGTTCGCGAGCGGTATGCCGATGCCGATACCGCCAAGTGCGCCCAGAATACCCGTCATGAACCCATCAATCATGAAGATGCTGCCTATGGAACGGTGGTCAGTGCCTATAGCAGCCAGAATGGCTAGTTCTCTCGATTTTCTTGCAATATTCCGTCGCATTGCATAATGAATATTGATCGCCACGACCGCAAAAATAATGCTCACAAGAATGAACATGACTACTTTTTCGGTGCGGAGCGCGCTGAAAAAGCTGCGATTATAGTCTTTCCAGGATTCTGTTCGGCCTATTCCTGGTGTATGCGCCAGCGAAGCAATGAACTGGTCTACTTGTTCAGGATTCTTCAGTTTTACGCCGAGGACGATCGAAGCAGGCAAGGTTTTGAGTTGTGAAGCGGAACCCATAGGAAGAATTACAAGCCCCGAATCGATTTCGTAATAGCCGGATCTGAAAATTGCTCCGACAGGCAACGCAATTTCATATTGCTGGATCCCTTCGTCGGGATCGACGACTGCTCCGCGCAGCACTAGATTCTGTCCTCCATTATACAGGCCCAAAATGCGTGCAGCTTCTGTGCCGATCATGATTCCCCGCCGGAGGCTGTCTTCTGCTGCACTTTCGGATACATGCAATGCAGTGCAGAAACCTCTGTCAGCACCCATGTCCTCAGGGCTTATCCACATTGCACGCACACCATTTTGGTGCCCCTCTGCTCCTTCGGCAAGCAAATTTGCCTCAATGAAAGGAGTGACGGAGCGAACAAGTGCATTTTTACGCAGCGATTGCGCAAGATTCGAAGCGTCGGCATCTTTAGGCGTGATGCGGACATGAAAACTGCTTGTTTCGAGCAGTGAATCGATATACTGCCGCTGAAAGCCATTCATCACACTCATTACAACGATCAACGCAACGATGCCTGCCGCTATGCCGATAACGGAAAACAGAAAGCTTGTACGGTACGATGGTGTGCGGCCCGTCAATGTCCATCGTATAGCGATGCGGAAAAGCGCCATAAAGCCGGCTTTTCGCCGTTTCTGCGGGGGCTCGAATGTGTCATGCTCATTGGCTGCCATTTCAGCGCCTACTCACCGACGAAATCCTCGAGATACCTATCGATGTTGAAAGGCTGCAGGTGCTCGTATTTTTCTCCCGTGCCCAGAAAAAGGGTCGGAAGGCCAAATTGCCGGCTTACCGCTATGATCATTCCGCCTTTTGAAGTGGAATCATATTTCGTCATGATGACACCATCAACCTTCACGGCCTCGTGGAAAGTTTCGGCCTGCCGCATCGCATTCTGGCCAGTTGTTGCATCGAGCACCAGAAGTTTTCGGTAATTAGCCTGGTTTGCTCTCTGACTCACTACCCTATCGAGTTTTGCGAGTTCTTTTACAAGGTCGGCCCGTGTATGCATGCGGCCGGCAGTGTCTGCGATGACAAGCTGAGCGCCAGCAGCCGTGGCAGCATCGATGGCATCCCAAAGCACCGCGCCCGGGTCGGAGCCATGCTGCTGGGCGACAACGCGTATGCCGAGTCTTTCGCCATGAATCTTGAGCTGGTCGATTGCCGCTGCGCGGAATGTATCTCCCGCAGCGAGAATTACCTTGTTGCCTGGGTATTGGCGGCCAGCCCATTGCGCAAGTTTCGCGCAGCTTGTGGTCTTGCCCACCCCATTCACACCGAGAATAAGCACAATGTTGAGCGTGCCAGGATCGAGTTCAAAGGTTGCGGTTTTAATATAGGGGCGCAGAAGCTCCTTCAGTTTTGCCTTTGCTGCATCGGGATCGGAGATGCCTTCTTTCTTGCAGGCAGCTTTGAGAGAGTCAACTATCTCGAATGCAAGTGCTGCGCCTATATCGCCTTCTATGAGCAGGTCGGTGAGGTCTTCGAATGTCTCTTCGCCGAGCTTGTTTCTGCGAAATAAAGCCTTGATCTTTTCAGCAAAGTTCATATTTTCTCCGATAATCGTGTGTTCATCGAGTTGTCTGCAATATTGTCACCGCATTCCATATTGCTGTTGTCAGAAAGATTGCAGTTGCAGCAATGCTTGCGCCAGCCGCTATGCCTGAAATGGTAACAGCGCTGTTGAATGCGGAGTTTCGAACAGCTGCTTCCTCGTAGGTCTGCCACAGCCCTGTGCTCAGAAATGCCGCAGAAAGGCTTATGGAAAGGCCTCCTATTGCGAATTTAAACGAATTATTCGCTTTCTCATAGCGAGACTTGAGAAGCCATGGCTCTATTTTTGGCAGGTTCGCGGGAGTATTTGTCATCGAAGGCGCAATGACTTCCTTTGCAGAAAATATGCCGCGCAAAATCATGTTTTCAGTGACTGACTGCACTGCGTTGGATAGACTGAATACATCCACCGGGTCGCTGAAATATGTGGAGCCCTGCCCGGATTTATCCAGCAAAGCCATACAAAATCGAAACATGGTTCCTTCAACTGCATAAAGCGTACAGAGGAAATATCGAGCGCCCTTGAGTTCTTCTGCTTCAAGCAGTGCAGCATTCGATTTTGCTCCAAGCATCCTCATGGTATTGAGGTCGATAAGCGTAATGCTGCGAGTTTCTATGCTCCTTTGGAATGATTCTTTGAGCAAACGCAGGAGGCTCTCTGCTTCAGGTAGAGGCTTCCCATTGGCGAGCGTCTGACCGGATGCAAGCCCTTGCTGGGCAGATGCCCAGATATCCCATTCGCTCGAATTTTCTGCGATCAGGCGATTGAGCGCTGACATTTCAATCCGAACCGGAAATGCGAGCGCTATATCGGAAGCGACAGCCTGGCAGGACACCTTGTTTGTAAGCGTGATAAAAATCAAAGCCGCAAGAAGGGCCGAGCCTTTAAATGTCTTCATCTTCTCCTTCGACGACGGTTCCGCCTTTCCATTGCCAATGGAGATAGGCGTCAAGGAAAGGATCAATATCACCATCCATTACCGCTTGGACATTTCCGACCGTAAATTTGTTACGGTGATCCTTTACCATGGTATAAGGCTGGAACACATAGGATCTGATTTGGGAACCCCATGCGATTTCCTTCTTTTCGCCGGCAAACTTGGCTGTCTCTTTGTCGCGTTCGGCTTTGTAATACTCGTACAGCCTCGACTTGAGGATGCTCATTGCGACATCCTTGTTCTTGTACTGGCTGCGTTCATTCTGGCATGTCACGACAATGCCGGTTGCCAGGTGGGTAATCCGCACCGCAGAGTCGGTTTTATTGACCTTCTGGCCGCCAGCGCCGCCTGCCCGATAGGTATCGATTCGAATATCTTCTGGTCGTATATCAATTTCTATGGAGTCATCGAGTACTGGCATTACCGAGACCGACGCGAAGGAAGTATGCCGGCGGGCGTTTGCATCGAAAGGCGAAATTCTGACCAATCTGTGCACGCCAGTTTCGCCTTTGAGATAGCCGTATGCATATTCACCCGATATCTGAATTGTTACAGATTTTATGCCACCTTCTGCTTCGAGAAAATCCAGGGTTTCTACTTTGAAGTCATGCCTCTCTGCCCATCGCGTATACATTCGATACAGCATACTTGCCCAGTCGCATGCTTCAGTTCCACCTGATCCTGCATGAATGGTCAAAAATGCATCATTTCGATCTGCTTCTCCGGACAAAAGCTCTAGGATCAGCGCTTTATCGAAACGATTCCTGATATCATTGAGATTTGCAAGCAAATCCCCTTCCATATCCTGATGACCTTCATCCCGCACAAGCTCGTACATTTCCTCGAGTCCGAGAATGTCGTCGTGCAGTTTTTTCCATGATTCAAGGCGTTCTTTTAGGGTTTTTATTTCGGCAAGCACTCTTTTGGCGCGATTCTGATCCGACCAGAAGTCTGCCTGTGTCGTCTGGGCTTCTTTGCTGCGAATTTTCTCTTCTATTGCGGCTGCGTCAAAGACGCCCCCAAATTTCGATAATTTCTTCTTTTAGGTCCTGAATCGGTTTTGCAAGATCTTCCAGCATGTCTGACATCCTCCAATATCTATTTATTTCACTATACCAAAAGTATATATAGTCTCATGCTCCCACGTTTCACCAGGCAGAAGAAAGGCAGATGGAAAGTTGGGATGATTCGGAGAATCCGGATACATTTGAGTCTCGAGGCAGAACGCGGAATGCTTATCGTAGATAGAGCCACGTTTGCCGGCTATGCCGTTCAGGTTGTTGCCTGTATAGAATTGCACAGCCGGCAGAGTTGTCGCTACGGTCATTCTTCGGCCAGACCGGGGCTCCCGTATCTCAGCAAAAGGCTTGAGAGGCAGATATTCTTTATCGATAATGAAGCAGAAATCGAAACCGCCATTTGTATTTCCGATTTCCTTGCCAATCGGTTTCATCGTCCGGAAATCCAGTGGCGAGCCCTCAACAGAAGCAATTTCGCCTGTCGGGATCAATTCGCTGTTTACAGGAAGATACATGCTTGAGTGCAATAAGAGCTCATGATCAAGTATCGTGCCGCTGCCTTCACCAGCAAGGTTGAAATAAGCATGATTCGTGAGGCTGATCAATGTTTTTTTGTCCGTTTTTGCTTGATAGCGCAAGCGCAGGCTTCCCGATGGCGAAAGGCTTACGATTAATTCAGTCGCCAGAGTGCCAGGGTAGCCTTCTTCGCCATCGGGGCTTTCGCGTGTCAGCCTGAGGGCAGGATCGCCTGAAATTGCCGACAGTTCTCCATTCCATACATATTTATCAAAACCGCGCCTGCCTCCGTGCAGATGATTTCGGTTGTTGTTGGCCCACAGCTTATATTCTCTGCCATCGAGCTCAAATCGTGCACCACCGATTCTGTTCGCAAAACGCCCTACGGTAGAGCCAAAATACGGATGTTTGCCCGCATATCCAGAAAGCGTCGAAAACCCAAGAAGAATATCATCGAAGCTGCCATGCGTATCCGGCATGATGAAGCTGACCCATGTTGCCCCGTAATCGGTGAATGCAGCGAGAAAATCGCCAGCTTTCAAAAGGTAGAGAGAGATTTCTTCGCCGCTTGCCAGCGTACCGAAAGGTTTTTTTTCAATTCCCATGGAGGCACTCCTTTCCACTTCATGTTTCGAGAACTATCATACTGCAGATTTGTTTTTGCCGCGAGACCTAGAGCTTGTAATAGATTTTATAAAAAGCCTCAAACCAGCTGTCAGGCAGGATTCGTCTGGCCCAGACTGCAAATCGTTCGAAAAGTGGGCCGATGGTTATGCGTACCGGCAGCCTGCGTGCGCGAGCCAATTGCACGATCCTTTTGCCGGCCAGCGCGGGAAGTGCTCCCTGCAATTCATCGTGTTCCTGAACTCCAATCGCTTTTTCAAACTGGCTTGTATATGCGCTGGCTTGGCTCACCAGCTTGCGGCGCGCGCTCGTGAATCCCGTCCTGAAATCCCCCGGTTCCACGATGCATGCCTGAATATTGAAGGCCCGTATTTCATGGCGCAACGATTCCACAAAGCCTTCGAGTGCAAATTTGCTTGCAGAATAAAAAGCCTGAAAAGGCATGCCAATCCTTCCAGCAATTGAGCCAATGACAATGATTTTGCCGCTTTTCTGCTGCCGCATTGTGGGGAGAAAAGCCTGAACCGTTCTCACAACCCCGAAAAAATTGACATCGAGCTGGGCCTGGGCTTCGGATATGGGCGTGTCTTCGATTGAGCCGCTTATGCCTGAACCTGCTCCGCATACAAGGACATCGATACGCCCTGCATTCGAAAGAATGTAGTTTCTGCATGCCTCGATCGAATCATTCGAGGTGACGTCTGTTCGAACATAGATGAGGCCAGCAGGCAGATTTTCGGGCTTTTGCCTCCTGCCCGCTCCGTATACGATAAAACCTGCGTCCATAAGCGATTGTGCGATTGCAAGACCAAGACCGCTCGTGGCACCTGTCACCAATGCGACAGGTCTGTCATCTGTTTTTTCCATGTTCTTCTCCGTGGAGAGATATAGTATAGGCATGCAGTATGATATCAGCCACCTGGGATGCTGACCATCGCTCCGTATCGATAACCAAATGAGCAACCGATACATCATCGATATCGATATTGTAGAGAGCTAGATAACGCTGTCTGTCTCTTGCGTCTCGCTCGAGCGTGAAACGTTCGATCTCTCTTCTGTCTCCACCTTCGCGTGCAAATATCCTGTTTACGCGGACCGAAGGACTTGCTTTGAGATATACTTTCAAATCGGCTTCAGGCACCATCCACATTGCAAGGCGGGAACCAATGACTGTATTGCCTTTTCTGGCGAGCATGGTTTGATGCTCATCGAGCCTTCGGTCGTATTCGAAGCTTTCTTGTGATTTTTTGAACAGCTCTTCCAGTGGCATGCCCATTTCGACTGCCATTGTTCGGAATGTGTAATTTACAGGTGTATATCCGAGCCTGTCGGCGACCATGCGCGACACAGTCGTATTGCCGCACCCAGACTTTCCTGAAATTGCGATTATTCCCATAGTGCGATCACTCCACATTCCTGAGCTGCTCTCTGATGTTTTCGAGCGCGTCTTTCATCTCTACGACGGCCAGAGACACGGCGACGAGCATGTTCTTCGACCCGATTGTGTTGACTTCTCGGTTCATTTCCTGGCAGAGAAAATCCAGCTTCTTGCCGCAAGCGGGCTCTGAGGCAATTGCATTGAAAGCCGAAATGTGTGCCTTGAGGCGCTGAATCTCTTCGTTTATGGTGAGCCGCACGAGCTGGACTGCCAATTCCTGCAAGACACGGCCTTCATCGTAGTCATCTCCAAGCAATTCTTTGAACCTGGCGGTTATTTGATCATGCACAAGCTGTTCGAGCTGGCCTGCATTCTTTTCTATTTCGTCGAGTTTCGATATGAACCTGTTCATCTGTTTTGTCACGTTTTGCTGTGTCGCGAGGCCTTCTCTTATTCTGCTTTCTTCGAATTCTCGCCATGTTTCTTCCATGATGGGGAATAAAATCTGCCATAATTCCGATTCGTCGATATCGGTATTGAGCTCGATGACGCCGGGAAAGCGCGTGAGCACATCGAGCGATGGCTCATCATGCAAACCGCAGGCTTGTGCAAGGTGCCTGAGCTGCTCGGTGAGGGTTTTTGCCGATTGGAAATTCATTGTGATGTCATCAAGGGCCGCTTCTGTCTTTTTTAGTCTCAGAGTGCACTCGATTTTTCCCCTCGATATCCTCGAACCAAGAAATTCGCGTATATTCGGTTCGATTCCTGAAGCCGAAGCCGGAATGGAAAGCGACAAATCAAAAAAGCGGTTGTTGTATGATTTCAGCGTAATGCTTCCCAAGAATCCTTTTGCTGAGATGGTTCGATGCGCGAATCCCGTCATGCTCTTCATTCCGAGTGCTTCCTTTCTGTTCCATGCTGGACGCTTTCTTTGTCTTCAAGCAGTGCTGCAAGGGCTCTGCCCAATTTCCAGTTATCTCCGGCGCCCATTGTTAGAAAAATGTCGCCAGGCTTTAATTTTGCTTGTATCATTGGCAGGGCATCGAGCGGTTCTTCTGTGTACAGTGCAAAACCCGTCTGCGGGCGCAGGGCATTTTCGTGATGGCTGAACACAGCCGCTGTCGAATGACTATCATCCGGCAGAAGTAAATCAAGATCCCTGCGCCTTTCGCACAGCTTCTGGAACAATTTCCTGCCATCGAAATCTTGAATCGGCTTTTCGCGCGCAGAAGCATAGATTTTGTGCATCACGACAGCGTCAGCTTGATCGAGTGCAGCGACAAAGGCGTCCTGCAGGGCAATTGTCCTTGTATAGGTGTGCGACATAAAATCTACAACTAGGCGGCGATGAGGCCAGAACTTTTTTATTCCTTCAATGGTTGCGGCAATGGCGGTCGGATGATGGCCATAATCGTCTATGATCAGGATCCCGCCATATTCGCCGACGACTTCGCTTCGGCGCTTCGATCCACGGAAGGACGATAAGGCGCTCGCCATCATTTTCCATTCGTTCAGTTCGATATCGCGCGATGTTTCAGCCTTGAATATAGTGTCGGCAAGCGCAAGCGCCGCAACTGCGTCCAGCACCAGATGCCGGCCCGGCACATGAAGCGAAATGTCTACAGGATAACTTCCAGTTATAAAAGTATTCGTTCCCGCGAGCGTCCGCAATGAACGAATTTTCCATTTCCCATGGGCTGAAAAACCATACTCAACAAAATTGATATCTTTTCTTTGTTGTAGGGCAATGTCCGCAACTTCAGCGGCACCTTTTTCATCGGCACAGAAAATCAGTGTTCCTCCCGGGGGAAGAGACAGAACATACTCAACGAAGGCATCGCGTATGCTTTCATAGGTGGGGAAATAATCCTGATGATCGCTCTCTACGGAAGTAAGTACAATCCAGGAAGGCTTGAAATTAAGAAAATGCTTGCGGTACTCGCATGTTTCGGCGATGAAATAAGTATCGCCCTGAATGAGAGTACATCGATTGTTAAAATTGGAGATCGCAGACCCTGCAAGGACAGTCGCTGGCATCGACAAGGCTTGCATCAAAATGCCGGTGAGCGCGGTTGTCGTGGTTTTCCCATGTACACCGGCTATCCCTGCCGATGTGCTGTGCCGCGAAAGGGCTCCCAGCACTTCGGGGTAACTGTATATGGGTATGTTGTGCGCCGCGGCCGCTTTGAGCTCTGGATTTGCATCGCGAGAATATGCAGCAGAGTAAATAACCAGATCGCATGTATCTGGAATATGCTTTGCGTCGAAATTTTCGAACAATTTTACATTGAGTGCGCGGAGAATGCTGTCCGTATAGAATACGTCGGGCACGTCACTCCCAGTGAGGAGTGCACCACGACTATGAAGAATTTCAGCGAGGGCAGTCATTCCAGTGCCTTTGGCTCCCACGAGATGAATATGCAAACCGCAGAGATTAGAGGGGAACTGCTTCATTTCCATACTTCACCAATTGTAAAGAAAACCGCTTTCAATCTACAAGACCCCTTTGACGTAGAAAAGCAATAGGCATTCAGTGTTCAATATGCACTGAAACCGAAAACAGCACTGTCCCTTCAGGAGGAAGTGAAAAATCCCAGCCGATGGTCAATGTAAAACCTTCGAAAATCCGCGCGTCCTGCGCTTCTTTTTCTGTAATGAAACTGCCATCTTTCGGGCTTTCGGCGAAATTGGGAACTCCGTTCAACGAAAAAGCATAATCGGATCGAATAATCATTTTTTCCGAACCGAGCACATCTCCTATCTCCACGCCATCAATTGCGTCGGCAGCAAAAAATGGCTCGGCCGGCAATAGCCGCGACTGGCGATGTTCAAGCACCTGTACCTTGTGATCTTTGAGAGAAGGCATGGCAATGATTTCAGAAATCGTACAGAACCGGATGGAACATGAATTGCTTCCCCTGTTGGTCAGTTCATAATTTATGCTGAAGTAGTCGTTTTCGAATTGATAGCTCTTTCTGCAGCCGAGAAAAGCACCAAGATTGTCTATTTTCCCATGGAACTCTCGGTAGAATGTTGCATTGAGCGATTCTTTGGCATTTTCGACCAGATTCCAGGCCGCATAATCCGGAAATAATCGTGTTTCGAAAGAACCTGCAGCGCATATTTCGTCTTTGAAACAGCCGGTCGAAAAGTGATCCGCATTCCATCCACATGCATAATTTCTCCCCGTGCGCAGGGAATCGAGCTCCATGACCGAAGCACTGTCCGATTTCAAGTAGCAATTATAGATGGACGACTGATAGAGCACTTCCTTGATGCCATCAAAATCAAGGTCATCATATGCCATGAAATGATGGAAACGGTTCTGGCGAATTGTTTTTTCTGCTTCTATCAGCGAAGCGTAGGCACCAAGCCTGGCTTCGGAACGCAAAATGCCTCCGGTTGGGCCGACCCAAAACAGCTCGCCGCTTTGTGCACGCCAAATATCGTCCAGCGAAGCCTTTTTTCTCGATTTGTCGCCTCTGAACAGATTGGTCATCGCCGAAACAAAATTCAGCTTTTGGTACAGCGGGTGCACGAGAGGATGATCGACAACCGATTGCTTCGATATGTGCACACATTCAAAACGTGGAATGTCGGCTTTTTGGATGATGCGTTCGCAGTAATTCCTGAAACGCTTTGAATAGCATTGAGCAAAATAGATTGTCCTCGCGGCTCTTGAAGATTTGTAAAGCTGGGAAGCGGTAATGGTATCATATTCAAGGCAGTTCTTCTGGAACCACGCAAAGCTGCGCTCGAACAGGACATCGGGCGATTCAAGGCCGCTTTGCTCCCAAGTGCTCGATATGGCATTGCCATCTGCCATAATCACGAATGCGTTGATTTGAGGATTATCCCGCTGAAGTTTTAAAAGGGTAGCCTCATATGGAATGAATGCCTCGTCGTCGGAGTGAGATTCGAATGCTGGGTAGATCAAAACCATTTTTCGGTGATCTTCCGAAGCCACAGGCTGCCACGAGAGATTTTCCGGCGCAATTTCCTTGAATTGCGCTGCCGGCAGAAATGTATACTGAATCTTGGAATTCTGAAGGATTGCCGGCAAGGAAGATGTCCAGGAGTATTCATACAGCCAGGCTCCTGAAGGGCGCTTTCCGATCGTCTTTCGGATAAATGCACTGAGCGCTTCTACTTGCCCCGTCATGTCCTGCGTACTGATAAGCGGCGCAAGCGGACTGTAAAAGCCTCCCCCCAAAAGTTCAATCTGGCTCTTACGGACCATTTCGATGAGCAAATACAGGTATTCGGGATGATTCTGTTCAATCCATGCGAATATATTTCCGGGGAAATGAATAACGGCTTTTATTGAAGGAAACTTGTACAGCCCCGAGAGAAAGGGACGCCACGCTCCTTGATATGCTTGCTCATAGAGTGTGTCTGCTGCGTCGCAGGGTAAGCTATTGTACATTCCCAGTACTACTCTGAAGCTCTGCATTGAAAAAGTATCTCCTAAAGGGCCTCGCCGACTCGGCAATACTACACGATTCCTTTACTGCAATGAAGAGGATACGGCATGAAATATGTAATTCCAGCAGACGAGCATCGAGACTGCAATGCCGAGGGCAGCACCCACTACTACTTCCTGCCAGCGATGGCCATGGATTTCCTTTACTGGCGTGAATGTGATATTGAAACGCTCGGACATCTGCTTTCCTAAAATATTGAGCGCTTTCGATTGAAGACCAGCCGATCTCCGGACACCCAGCGCATCCCGAATGACAATGAGACCCAAGAAAAACGACAAGATGAACAGAGAGTCGAATCCTTCAACGAAGGCAATAGATGCCGACAGCGAAACCACCAGCGCCGAATGGCTTGAGGGCATTCCGCCAGTTTTCCAGAGCATGATAAATGCAATTTCTTTAGCCTTGAGTTTGTGCTGTTTAAGGAATACGAGAATTGCTTTCAATACTTGGGCGAGGAATATGCTTAAAGCGCCCGAAACGAAAATCGGGTTTGAAAGGAGAGATGGCAGGTTGTGTGATGATGTTTCCACAATCAAAGTGTGCGGAAAGAACCCGTGCATGTCAAGTCTGAAATGCAGTGCTAGCTGCCTGCGCATTGACCTGAGGTCTCTATGACATTATGTTGTAAGTATGGATGAAATAAAGAAATTTATGCTTGGCGCAGATGATGATGGGCGCCGTGCCGACAGAATCGTCCGCAAAATGCTCAAAAATATCCCTCTTTCGCTGATATACCATCTATTCCGCGAAGGCAAGATTAAGAAAAATGGCCAGACTGTCCAAGCTTCGGAACGTATGCATAGCGGTGATTGTATGGAAATTGTCGGACTGGATGATGCTGCTTTCAAGAATAACCTGCCCCTCAATAAGGTATTCTCGGCTAAAAGCACTCATGAGCAGCCATCTGTCATTTGGCAAAATGAACATCTCATCGCCATGTACAAACCTCGCGGAATGCTCACTCATGATGGAGAAGCAAGCCTCGATGCCTTTGTATACAGCCTGCTCAAGGGCAATCTGTCGCCTTCTGTTTCTTTTATGCCCGGCCCCCTGCACAGGCTCGACCGGAATACTTCGGGAATCATTCTATTTTCGAAAACGCGACTCGGTGCTGAAAAATTCAGCAGCGCAATCCGCCGCCGCGAGGTGCGGAAGCTGTACCTTGCGCTTGTCGAAGGGGCAATGGGTGGTCCTTTACACTTGCAGGACACAATAGAACGCAATAGGAAGGCGCATGTGAGCATTCTGAATCAAGATGGAAAAGGCGGAAGGCTTGCGGTTATGGATGCTGTTCCTCTTCTTGCCCGGCAGAGATATACACTGGTTCTGGTCGATCTGCACACGGGCATCACTCATCAAATTCGCGCACAGCTGGCTGCCCATGGTTTTCCGCTTGCAGGTGATATGAAATATGGGGGCGCTCCCCTGCCCTTGCAAAACGGCTATTTTCTGCATGCCTATAGCCTTCGAATGGAACATCCCGTTTTTGAGGATATGCCAAATTCCTTGATCGCACCTCTGCCGGAATCATTCAGGAAAGCAGTCCTTTCGATTTTCAGATTGGAGTATCATGAATTGCACAATACGCTGCGGCAACTTGCAGAAGATATAGTAGAAAACTGAGAAGGAGGAAGGAATGGCAAACACCACTATTTTCAAGAAACCACCGAATATTACCATCAGGTGGCCCCTCGTGCTGATTGTGCTTCTCGCAATTGCCGTCATTCTATTTTTATCGACGAGCTTCATCATTGTCGACCAGACAGAAAAAGCTGTCATCACCACCTTCGGCAAGTATACAAGAACAGTCGGAGCAGGTCTCCATTATAAGCTGCCTTTTGGCATCCAAAAGGCATATATAGTGAAAACTCAAGTGATACAGACCGAAACATTCGGTTTTCGCACCATAAAGCCTGGCATTGTGACTCAATACTCGAGCAAGAAATATCCCGAAGAATCGACCATGCTCACGGGCGACCTCAATATCGTAGATGTTGAATGGATTATCCAGTACCGAATCGCAAACCCAGAAGCCTGGCTCTTTGCTGTTACCGATCGTGAAAAGACAATACGAGATACGTCTCAGGCAGTGCTCAACATGCTGATAGGAGACCGTGCGATTCTGGGAGTCATCGGCCCCGACAGACAGACAATTCAGGATTCGGCTGTTGTCATGATGAATGAATTGTTTACCAAGTATGGCCTGGGTATCGTCGTCACCCAGGTTCAGCTGCAGAATATTGTTCCTCCAGAAGGCGTGCAAGCTGCATTTGAAGATGTGAACAAGGCAATACAGGATATGAACCGTTTTATCAACGAAGGGCGGGAAGCCTACAATGCAGAGATCCCGAAAGTTCAGGGACAAGCGGATCAAATTCTTGAAGTAGCACAAGGATATGCAACGGAACGTGTCAATATTGCGAAAGGCGATGTCGCTCGATTCAATGCGGTCTATGATGAATACCGCAAAGCGCCCGACATCACGAGAAAGCGACTCTATTACGAGATGATGGAGGAAATTTTCAAGGATGAGAAGAACATCGACCTCATCGATAAATCTTTGCAGAATATATTGCCTATCAAGAACCTGACCCAGACAGGCCCGCAGCAGGAGGCAGCCAAATGAAGAAAATTCCGATTATTATCGCTATTGTTGCGGTTCTGGCTGTTCTGTTTATCGTGATTTTTGGGCCGCTGTTTGTGCTGAATGAAGGAGAACAGGCTGTTGTCGTCCGCTTTGGCAAGATTGTTGCGGTCCATACTGAGGCAGGCTTGAAATGGCGCAGCCCATTTGTCGATACAGTAATCAAATACCCCAAGAAACTCATGTCATGGGATGGAGAGCCGCAGCGGATTCCTACGAAAGAAAACCAGTTTATTTATGTCGATACCACCGCGCGCTGGAAGATAGTCGATCCAGTCAAATTCTATGAAGCAGTCGGCTCGATTGATATGGCCTATGGAAAGCTCGACGATGTCATCGATTCAGCAGTTCGAACGGTTATTTCATCCAATTATCTGCGTGAAGCTGTCCGAAGCAGCGATGAGATTCTCAATGCGACCAGAATAGAGACATTCCAGACAGGTGAGGTTGAAAACAGCGGTACACTTCAACAGCTCGCCATAACGCCGACCCAATACGAAAAAATCGAAAAAGGGCGGCGAATTCTTGCCGATGCAATGCGGCAGCTCGTTTCGAATATCGTGCCAGCTTTCGGCATAGAGGTGGTCGATATCCTCCCGCGCCAGATAAAATATTCCGATGAACTGACAGAAAGCGTGTACCAGCGCATGATCAAAGAGAGAAATCAGATCGCACAGGCTTTCCGTGCATTTGGAGAAGGCAAGAAGGCAGAATGGCTCGGCAAGCTGGAAAATGAGAAGCGCTCGCTTCTTTCTTCGGCATACGCCAAGGCCGAAATTATAAAAGGAAAAGCGGATGCGGAGGCTTCGAAGATTTATGCAGACTCATTCAGCAAGGACCCTTCTTTCTTCGAATTCTGGAAGGCGATCGAATCGTACCGCAAGACTATGCCTGCATTCAACAAAACGCTGTCAACTGGAATGGACTATTTCAAGTATCTCTATAGTCCTACAGGGAGATAACAGGCAGTCAAATGCCTTTCAGTTCTGCAACGGCATGGTAGGAACTTCCCTGCCGCTCGAAAGCTATGAGCGCATAGGAACCGTGTGCCGCAGGGCCCGGGTTGATAATAAGCGTTCTGTCTTCCGCCTGAATACTGCGCCCTTCATGGATATGACCGCAGATCCAGAGAAGCGGTTTATATTCATATAAAAATGAAATGAACGAAGAGCTGCCTACATGGCGCATATGCCGCATATCGGCATAGGTACCATTTGGCGGAGTGTGGGTGAGCACTATGAGAGGTTTGGGCTCATCTGCCTTTTGTTTGTCACTCTGATTTGGAAAATTGCATTGCAAGAACGCGGCCTGAAGGCTCGAAGCCAAATCCTCGTCTTTGCGCTCGAAAGGCGTCAGGCCGGTATGGACAAGGCCTCCGCCACAGCCGATTACCCATAGTGGATTGTCGGCATTCGATGCTCTATCTCGATCCTCCAGAATCCTGGCACATTTCCCCTCGATATAGCCGGGATGTTGAGAAAATACATTTCGGGCAGAAACGGTATCGCAATTACCTGCAACAAAATAAAGATGCGATTGGGGAAAGCGGTGCTCCAAAGCTGCGAGCACCTTTTCTGCTTCTTTTTCTCTGCCGAAATTGGTAAGATCTCCCGCAATGAGAATATAGTGTGCATTGGAGTGCTCCTCGAGAATCTTTTCGAGGACTTCGAGTTCACCATGAATGTCAGCGATTGCAATCGCAAGTGTGGACATCGACATACGCCTCCGCATCAATCCAGTTCAAAAACATTGTATCATGCTCGCCGCAGTGCAAGCTGTGCAGTACGGGCTGCAAGTTCCGGGATTGACAGCTTTTCTTTACCCGCGATGTAAGTCTCGAGGATTCCTCTAAGAGGATCTGCCCATTTGCCGGGAACGCCTCGCATGACGCCCAGAACTGTCCCAACCAGGCCCGCATTGCAGTCGACATCCAGCCCCGCATGAGCAAGAATGCTGAATGATTCGGTAAAATCGCCGTGACCATACCAGAGCGCGACTATCACTGCAGCGATATTAGGATACGCATGAATCCAATTGTATTTCTGAAAATGGTCATCGAGGATGCGCCAGGCTGTGTCAGCACTCTCGTGTTCTCTTACGACGCGCATGCATTTGTCCAGCACAGCAGCATACTCGCTTTCGGCTGGCACGAAACCGGCCGCCTGCTCGATGAGCTCGCGCGGATTATCCATTACAAAAGCAAGCGAAGTAAGGGCGGCTGCATATATTTCGCCATATATGCCATTTTCCGCGTGGGACACTTGTCCATCGATATGCGCGAGCCTTGCTGCCTCCATTGGCCAGCATGGTGCAACAAGGCCGCACACCATTCCGCGCATCTGTGCGCCGATCCAATTCGAATAGGGATTGTGCCAAGAACCGGATTCAGGTGGCAGAATACCATCAGCCATATTATGCAGGGCAATCCACTCGGCAGACCAGCCGAAAGGAATCTGCCTTATCCATTCGAGGCCTATATCGCGAGAGCTGAGAGCACTCCCCTTCTGTTCAAACACATCGAGGAAGACAAGCTCATAGACTACATCGTCATTTACAGTTTCTGGCTCGGTGATGTATGAGTCAATGCGTCCATACACTTTTTCGATTTGATCTGTGTGATAGCCTTCGATGGGGGTGCCAAACGCACCTCCTGCAAGCTGGCCTGTCCAGCCTTCGAGAATTTTCTCTTCAATGTCGCGAATGTCGCGGAGGATAGTGCGCGGTTTGTCATCAGCATGCGCAGGCATTGCAGCACGGACATCATCCCAACGCGCAGGGTGGCGAAATGTCCAATAAGGATGAGCTGGGTCAACAGGCGCAGTATGAATGGCATGAAGGAGTCTCGCTGTCAGTACACGCAAATTCGCGCGCTCACCTTTTCTGGCTAGTTCCATGCCTTCGGGCAGCAGTTCTTCTGCTGCGGAAACGTCATAGCCTTTGTTCCCCATTGCCTGTACCATTTCCACATAGGGAATTTCGGGGGCTCCGGATCCTGGAACCTTCGAGTCCCAGAAAAGCTGGATAAGGTCATCGCCGGTAGGGAATATCGTTGCGCTCGTATACCAGTTGCTCGCATGCACCCTTCGATCGAGGGGGATGGCTGCAAGTCTAAGTGCTCGATCGATTTGCCATGCTTTTGTGCTCATGTTCGCTTCCCTTTCTTTTCACGCACGCGCCGCGCATAGACATAGAGCGCAAAAAGCGTTGCGATATAAGGAATCATCGCCGTGAATTGCGATGCCACGCCATAGTTCTGCAAGAAAAGCCCTAGGCCATCGAAAAATCCAAACAAGAGCGAAATTGCCGCAATGCCATAGGGGTGACCATCGACAAGAATTATCGCGGCAAGCGAAATCCACCCGCGCCCTGCGGTCATGTTTTCGGCAAAGAGCGTCACATAACCGAGGGATAGAAAAGCTCCCCCCAGACCGCAGAATAGCGCACACAGTAAGAGCGCCTGCATCCGTATTCTGGATGTGCGAACGCCGCTTGAATCGAGCGAGTCGGCATTGTAGCCAGCTCCGCGCACGCGCAAACCGAAACGCGTCTTAAATATCAGGTAGTAGCAGAAAAATGTCGCAATCACTGCAATATATACGATTAGATTGCGGCCAGAAAGGATCGGTCCTACAAAAGGTATCTTTTCTATAATTGGAATATTCAGTTGCGGCACAGGGACAATGCTCTTGCTCGTAAACACACCTTTGACCTTGAAAATCTGGCGCAAAAAATAGGTTGTGATGCCGAGCGCAAAAAGATTGAGTGCAATGCCGGTCACGAATTCATCAGTCTCGAGCCTGACCGAAAAAAGAATGAAAATGAGCGCAAGCGTAAGTGAGCCCAAAATTGCAAGCGCCAGGCCAATCAGCCAGGAATGAAAAAAGAATGAGCCGAGAACGGCGAAAAATGCCGCCATCAGCATCATGCCCTCCATGGCGATATTGAAGATTCCCGCATAGAATGTGAAGGTCCCCCCAAGAGCGGCAAGAAGGATGGGGGTAGCTCCGGAGATCATGCCGGTGATGAGGCCGATCAGCACGTTCATGCTGCTCTCTCCTTTGCCTGGCGTCTCGCTGACAGGCGATCGAGCAGTACATTCGTGTATTCTCGTGTAGCGACGATGATCAGCACCAGCACCGCTTGCAGAACTTGGGCTATTTCGCTCGGAACATTCGTAATGAGTTCCATGCCCAGGGCGCCTGTCTGGATCGCTGCAATAAAAACACCGTACACGAGAGTGCCCACAATGCTGTTGTTCGCCATGATCGCGATCATGATGCCATCCCAGGCATAATTGGCGCCCAGACCTTTGATGAACCTGTGAGGCCCAGCCATGACCACAAGTCCGCCAGCAAGCCCGGCGAGAGCACCAGTCACAAGCATGACTGCCAAAAAGTTGCGCTGAATGTCGCAGCCGCCCAAACGGGCAAACACTGAATTTTGACCCGTCATACGCCATTCGTACCCTGCTCTCCATCTATGAAACACAAACCACACAAGTACGACCGCACCCAGCATAACCAATGTCGAGGAGCTCAAAAGGCCGAGATCGGGCATCCATCCATTCATCACAATTTGCGGTGTCATCGGCGAATATGCCTTGCGATCCATCAGCGGAAAGGCAATAACCCACGCAGTGAAGAAGTCGGCGATCATGTTGAGCATGAGCGTGACGATAAACTCGCTCATTTCGAATGCGCGGCGAAGAAAGGCGGCAATGCTGGACCAAAGGGCTCCGCCGGCAATCGCAAGCAAAAGGAGCAAGGGTATTTCCAGCACAGCAGGCAGGTTGATATAGAGCCCTCCAATCGTTGCTGCAAGCGCGCCGAACACAAATTGTCCTGGTTGCCCAAGGTTTACAGGACCCGACGCAAAAGCTACCGCTGCAGAAAGCCCTGTCAGCACAAGCGGTACCGAATTCTTGAGCGTAGTCGTGAATGGCCCGATGCCGCCAAGCGAAAACTGGAAAAGCGCTGCATAGGTCGAAAATGGTCTATACCCCTGAGCCAGCATGATAAGTGCCCCGACAGCCAGCGCGACTACAACGCCGATCAGCCCGCTCCACAATCGCCGTTTCATGCTGATGCTCTTCCTCCCAGCATATATGCGCCTACTTCCTCAATTGTAGTCTTTTCGGTCATAAGATCGGCGACGATGCATCCCCGGTGCATGACAAGAATGCGGTCTGCTACAAGAAAGAGCTCTTCCAGATCAGCAGAAATAAGAAGGACTGCCCGATCAGCCTCACGCATAGCAAGGATTTCTCCGTGCACATACTCGATGGATCCCACATCCAGGCCGCGCGTAGGCTGATCCATCAGAAAGAATGGCGTCGCCAGAAGAAGCTCACGAGCCAGAATTACTTTCTGCTGGTTGCCCCCCGAGAGCGAGCGGAACTCGCTCTGCCGCGACGCCATCTGTATAGAAAATCGCTCCTTGAGCATGTCTACAAAATCCCTGGCTTTGCGATAATCAAGCACCAGCCCGTGCCACCGGGAAAATTGCTTTTCAAGGCGATGGTGCGTCATAATTGCATTATCGAGAATGGAAGCACTAAGGCTTGCACCCATTTTCCCCCTGTCCTGCGGCACAAAAGAAATGAGCTTGCGACGCTCCAGAATCGACAAAGAAGTAATATCCCTGCCTTTGACCAGAAAAGATCCACGGTTTGGCTGTTCCAATCCCATAATCGAATTGACGAGCTCGAATTGCCCATTTCCTTCGACCCCAGCGATACCGACAATCTCCCCTGCATGCACCGAAAAGCTCACATCATCCAGAAGCTTGAGCCCATCACTGCGCTCCATCTCAATATGCCGCGCCTCGAACACAAGCTCTCCCCGCCGATGCGGCGTGCGCTTGGAGGTAAATATAACCTGCCTGCCGACCATCATCGTGGCCAGCGATTCCTTGTTTGTTTTGGAAGCCTCAACTGTCGCTACTTTGCGGCCCTTTCGCATAATGGTAATCCGATCGCTCAGTTCAAGCACTTCGTCGAGGCGGTGCGATATGAAGAGAATGGTGTGGCCTCGGTCGCGCAGCCTCTTGAGCTCGGCAAAAAGTTGCGGAATTTCCTGCGGCGTCAGCACGGCAGTTGGTTCATCGAGAATGAGAACCGACACATTGCGGAACAAGAGTTTGAGGATTTCCACCTTCTGCCGGGCCGCAACCGAGATATCGTCCACAATCGCCAAAGGATCGAGATTGAATTGGAATTCCTCGATTTTGCTGCGCACGGCATCGATCGCAGCGCGGCTGTCGATTCTTCCCATGCTGCGGATAGGCTCGGCGCCAAGTACAACATTCTCCCAAACGCTATACTGCGGGATGAGCACAATTTCCTGGTGCACCATGCCGATGCCCATGGCAATTGCATCGCCAGGTTTGTGAAATCGGACGTTTACGCCGCCAAACTCAATCCGCCCGGAATCGAATGGCACAAGCCCATAGAGCAGCTTCATGAGCGTGCTCTTGCCGGCACCGTTCTCTCCGACTATCGAATGAATCTCTCCCTTAGAAAACGAGACCGAAACATTGTCCACCGCAAGCACATTTGGCGGATATACCTTGACAATGTTGTGCAGAGCGATGAGATCATTCATGCGTCAATTCTGCGGCTGCCTAACTTATTGCCACACGTTCTCGCCATTATAGAGTTTGACGGTCAGTTTGCCATCGATTATCTGCTGGCGCGCCTGCATCACCTTGTCGATAATGCTCTTCGGCAATACTTGCTGTTTTGCGGTAAAGTCCAAATCGACGCCGCCTTCGGCTAGACCAGCATTGATGACCTGCCCCGGCTTGTAGGTACCATTTTTTATTGTCTTGAATACTTTTTCGATGGTAGCGCCCACATTCTTTACCGCGCTCGCGACGACATGCCCTGGTTCGAGATCGTTCTGATTCGTATCGACACCGATTGCATACAGTCCTCTTTCAGCCGCTGCCTGCAATACTCCGATGCCCGCCGCCGCGGCGACTTGATAGATGACATCTGCTTTCTGATCATACAACTGAAGCGCAGCCTGCTTGCCCTTGGCCGAATCGTCCCATGCTCCGCCGAGCGACTTGGTCAGCACTTTTACGCTTGGATCGACAGCCCGTGCGCCATTCTGAAAACCGAATACGAAAGCACTCACGATGGGGTCGGTATCGCCGCCAACGACGCCGATGATCTTATCTTTGTTGACTCCCTTGAGAGATGTCGTCGTGGTGAGCAGCGCTGCGGTCATACCTGCAAGGTACGAGCTCTGTTCTGCAAGGAAGAAAACCGAAGTGATTGTTTTCTTCGGATTTTCGACGACGGTGTCGATGTTGACGAAAATCTTGTTCGGATACTTGTCGGCAATTGCCTTCAGCTGATCCTCGAATCCATACGAAATGACGAAGATGATGTCGGCGTACTGGACCGCAGCGTCGAGGGCGGGTTGGAATTTTCCAGCATCGAAATTGCATTCGATTGTCCGCGTTTCGACCTTGTACGTGCGTTCTATGTTTTTGATTCCCGCTTCGCCGGAATCATAGAATGCGTTATCGCCGAGCGCGCCGTTTATGAGATATACCACGCGGTTGGTATTGATTTTTGGTGTCTGGCTGTAAGCTGTCAGTGCCGCACTGACCAGAAACAATGCACAAAGCAATACAACGTATTTTCTGCCTTTCATCGCGAAGCCCCCTTCAGCTATTCGAGGTTTGATTAGCTCTTGCTGATTGATTATAAAAGCTCATCCGCTGGCGGTCAACATAGACCGTTGGATTATGGGGAATTTGGTTACCAATGTCACGACTTCAGAAGTGAGGCAGAACCAGCTCGACGCCACGATACAGATTGCCCGCAATATTGCTTGATTTCTATTCAATTATCCTTGGGAATGATTCTCGCGACGCGCTTTTTTCCAGCCCTGAGCATCATAGCACCATCTTGCAGTGCTTCATGCGTAAATATTTGTTTTTCGTTGTCTACTTTCTGGCCATTTACCGAAGCTCCACCCTGCTGCACAAGCCTTCTGGCTTCATTTTTCGACGGTACAAGGCCAGCCTCGACAAACAGGTCCAACACTCCAATTCCAGCTTCGAGGCGTGCTCGCTCGATTGCAATTGTCGGCAGCTGGGCAGCATCTCCATCGCCGCGAAAGGCAGCGCGAGCTGCAGCAAGCGCTCTATCTGCTTCTTCCTTCCCATGGATGAGCGCCGTGACTTCCCAAGCCAGCCGCTCCTTGGCTTGATTCAGTTCGGCATCCTTAAGAGAGCCGAGCCGCCTGCATTCTTCGGAAGGAAGAAAGGTAAACATGAGAAGGAAGCGTTCTACGTCGCTGTCGGAGACATCTCTGAAATACTGGAAAAAATCGTAGGGGCTCGTCATGGACGGATCGAGGAAAAGCGCACCTTTCTCGGTTTTGCCCATTTTCTTGCCATCGCTTGTGGTGACAAGGGGAAAGGTAAGGCCATAGCACTCTGCGCCTTCTATCCTTCGTATGAGTTCGATGCCCGCGACAATGTTGCCCCATTGGTCATCACCGCCGATCTGCAAGCGGCAATTGTGGCGCCGGTACAACTGCAAAAAATCATAGCTCTGAAGCAGCTGGTAGTTGAATTCGATGAATGACAGACCAGTTTCCATACGCTGTTTGTAAGCTTCAAACGAAAGCATGCGGTTGACGGAAAAATGGCGGCCAATTTCGCGCAAAAATTCTATGTAGTTGAGGTCTGCAAGCCAATCCTTGTTGTTCGCAGTAAACGCGTGAACGCCATCGAAACCTACAAATCTGTCCAGCTGCCTTATAAAGCGCCTGGTGTTTTCATCTATTTCTTCATATGATATGAGTTTGCGCATCTCCGTTTTTCCGGAAGGATCGCCGATTCGGGCAGTTCCTCCGCCAAGCAGGGCAATTCCCACATGCCCGGCATCCCGCAAATGCCGCAGTGCAAAAAACGGCACCATATGCCCGATATGCAGTGAAGGCCCCGTTGGATCCACACCGATATAAAAAGTGACAGGCCCTTCATCCATGAGCCGCGAAAGTCCTTCGAAATCGGTACATTGCTGCACAAACCCACGTTCCTGCAGTACTTCAAGCGCTCTGTTCATGTATGCTCCCGTTCTTGGGGCGAAAGTATAGAGTTATTTTGCCTATTGCTCAAGCCTTTTGCCACGATACGGTGAAATGACTCAGATTTATGGCTTTTCCACGCAGATTCAGATGCAGAAATGCTTAAAGTATTCAGTATCAATATAGACAAGCCATGCAATTGTGATAAAATAGATTAGTCAGCATGCAAATATGCTTGCTGGCTGCAGTTCCGCCTTAGCCGGAGCCGTAATCTTTTCAAACAGGAGAAAAACATGCCATCGACAGGAAAGCCCCTCACGAAAGTCGAAATTATCAATGCGCTCGCGAAGAAAACAGGCTTCACGAAGAAAGATGTCGGCATGGTGCTGGATGAGCTTGCAAAGCTCTCCTACAGCGAAGTGAAGAAAAGCAAAAAATTCACGCTGCCTGGCATTGCCATCATGAAAGTCGTCAAAAGAAAAGCAAAAGTCGGCCGCAATCCGGCGACTGGACAGCAGATCACGATTCCTGCCCGCGATGTCATCAAAATCACCGTCGCCAAACCCTGCAAGGATGCAGTGCTCGGAAAATAAGCCTTAGCGCACAAGAGCATTCACTGCAAAAAAGGGGCACCAGGGGGCGCCCCTTTTCATATTCAGACTTTTCCTTTTTAGACTTCCTTTTAGGAAATTCGCTCCGGCCGTTTGTAGTTTTTTATTTTTGCTCGAATATAGCTGGACAGCTGCGAGCGTGGCACGCGTTCCTGCATCATCGTATCTCTGTCGCGCACCGTTACGGTTCCATCTTCTTTGCTTTGATAATCAATCGTCACACAGAAGGGAGTACCGATTTCATCCTGGCGGCGGTAGCGTCGTCCGATTGCACCGGCCTGGTCATAGTCGGTGGCAAAATCTTCTTTGAGTTCAGCGCGTACGTCCTGCGCCAGCTCTGCAAGGCCATCCTTTTTCATGAGAGGAAGCACCGCAACCGTAACTGGAGCGACTTCCGGATGAAAGTGCAAAACAGTCCGCCAGTCATCTTCATTTCCTTTATCTGCGATCTTCTGCTCTTCATAGGCATCGCAGAGCAGCATGAGAAGCTGGCGAGTGAGCCCTGCGCTGGTCTCTATTATGAAGGGAATATACCGCTCATTGCCATTGTCCTGGTCGATGTACTGAAGATCTTTGCCCGAGTACTGCTGGTGCCTGCTCAAATCATAATTGGAACGATTATGTACGCCTTCGAGTTCCTTGAAACCCATGGGGAATTCGAATTCGATATCGTAGGCATCCTTTGCATAATGCGCGAGCTCATCCGGGCCGTGGCGGTGCCAGCGCAATTTATTCATGTCGATGCCGAGCTTTCGGTAATAGTTCCAGCGCTGATCGCGCCAATATTCAAACCATTCTTCGTCAGTGCCTGGCTTTACGAAGAACTGCATTTCCATTTGCTCGAATTCGCAGGTTCTGAAAATAAAATTCTTTGTCACAATTTCGTTGCGAAAGGCCTTGCCGATCTGAGCAATGCCGAATGGAATTTTCATGCGGTTCGATTGCTGAACATTCTTGAAATTGACATAGATACCCTGCGCAGTTTCAGGCCTGAGGTAGACAAGGCCGGATTCATCTTCGACAGGGCCGAGCGTTGTCTTGAACATCAGGTTGAACTTGCGGGTTTCTGTCAATTCGCCGCCGCACTCCGGGCATTTTCTGGCTGCAAGGTTTTCAGGCGGAATCTGGTCTGCACGGAAACGGGCCTTGCACTTCTTGCAGTCGACGAGTGGATCGGTAAAATTCTCGACATGGCCGGAAGCTTCCCAGACCCGAGGATGCATGAGTATCGCTGCATCGATGCCGACAATATTATCGTGCAGCTGGGTCATCTCTTTCCACCAGAAACGGGCGATTCGATTTTTCAGCTCGACGCCCTGGGGCCCATAGTCCCATGCCCCGGAAAGCCCACCGTAGATTTCTGAAGATTGAAAGACGAACCCGCGCCGTTTTGCGAGGGATACGATTTTATCCATGGTCACCGTGGTATCAGCCATATTGTATTTCTCCTCATCCGTTTCCAAGCAGTTTTTTTTCAAGTTTTGTCCAGCTGTCTTTCAATGTGACAGTTCGGTTGAATACTGCACGCTCATGTGTGGAATCGGGGTCTTTGCAGAAATACCCCAAACGCTCGAACTGAACAGTCTGACCAACCGCCAACTCACACAGTGCAGGCTCGGCTACCGCCCCCTTTTCGATTACAAGCGAATGGTCTGACAGGTTGTCGATGAAAGTTTTTCCTTCTGGTACTTCCATGGGGCGCTCCGCTTCGAAAAGATAATCATAGAGCCGCGCTTCGAAGGGGACCGCATGATGCGCAGAAACCCAATGGATAGTTCCTTTTACCTTTCTATTGTCAGGAGCATCGCCACCCTTCGTTGCCGGGTCGTAGGTACACCTAATCTCAGTTACTTCGCCTGTGGCAGGATCTTTTTCAAAGCCAGTGCAGGTTATGATGTAGCCATACCGCAAACGGACCTGATTGCCCGGGTAGAGCCTGTAATATTTGGGCGGCGGATTTTCGCGGAAATCATCCCGCTCGATATAGAGTGTCCCGGAAAAAGGAATTTTACGCATTCCTGCCTGCGGATTTTCCGGATTGTTCACTGCATCGAGCCATTCGACGTGGCCCTCAGGCCAATTTTCTATAACGAGCTTCACAGGGTTGAGCACTGCCATAAAGCGCTGTGCGTGTGCATTGAGGTCCTCGCGGATGCAATGCTCCAACAGCTGAATGTCGACCATCGAATCGGTCTTTGCAATTCCAATGCGTCCCAGGAAATCGCGTATGCCAGCTGCGCTGTATCCTCTGCGCCTCATACCAGCAATGGTCGGCATGCGCGGATCATCCCAGCCAGACACTTTTTTTTCTCTTACAAGCTGCAGGAGCCAGCGCTTTGAAAGGACTGTATGGGTAATATTGAGGCGGGCGAATTCGATCTGGCGGCTCGGAAACACCTCGCAGTTGCTGATAAACCAATCGTAGAGCGGCCTGTGGATTTCGTACTCCAGGGAACACAGCGAATGGGTAATCCCTTCGATGGCGTCAGACAGTGGATGTGCAAAATCATACATCGGGTAGATGCACCATGTACTTCCAGTGCGATAGTGCGGCATTCTTCTGATGCGGTACATGACAGGATCGCGCATGAGCAGATTCGGATGCGCCATATCGATTTTCGCACGCAATGTTTTGGAGCCGTCGGGGAACTCCCCTGCCCTCATCCGGGCAAAGAGATCCAGATTTTCTTCAATCGAGCGGTCGCGCCAGGGGCTGTTCTTTCCCGGGGGCGTATAGGTGATATTGTTCTTGTCTGGCACATTTGTGCCGCGGTATTCTTTTATCTGTTCTTCATCGAGATCGTCGACATAGGCGAGGCCCTTGCGTATGAGTTTGCAAGCAAGTTCATACAGCGTTTCATAATAATCGCTTGCGAAGAAGAGTCTGTCCTCCCAGTCGAACCCAAGCCACTTTATGTCGCGCTGGATGGCATCGACATACTCCATGTCTTCTTTTTCGGGGTTGGTGTCATCCATGCGCAGGTTGCACTTGCCGCCAAAATCCTGGGCAACGCCAAAATCAACAAAAAGAGCCTTTGCATGGCCTATATGAAGCCATCCATTGGGCTCGGGCGGGAAACGAGTGTGAACCTCCTTGAATCGTCCTGTTCGAAGGTCTTCTGCAACCGCTTCGCGAATGAAGTCCATGTATTCTGTTTTTTCATTCACTTCGGGCATCTATTTTTCTCCTTGCTGTGCTTCAGAGGCGCAGTGCATGAAATATGACCTGCAATAATGGATTCGGTCAATATCTCTCCAAATAGCGGATTGCCTCATCGATCCTTTCAATGCATTCCTTCAGGCCGAGAATCTTCATCGATTCGAAGAGAGGAGGGCTGACACGCGTGTAGGTTATAGCAACTCTCAGCGGCATGAGAAGATCTCCGAGCTTGCGACCAATTTCGGCTGCACGTGCGCGGAATTTTTCTTCTAATGAAGGAATATCATCGAGGCCATACTCGCTCAACAGTTTTTTGCTTTCTACTAAAAAACCTACCGTTTCTTTTGCATCGGCTTTTTTGGGGAGAAATGTTTCAAAAGAAGGAAGTTCGAGCCGTTTGTAAAGGTAGGACATGATAGCCGGAGCATCGCTGAGAAATTTCAATCGCTCTTTGATAAGAGGCATGGCTGCCAGTTCCAATCGATCCATGTCCGGGTCCTGCGGCTTGCGGAGTCCTGCATCGACAAGATATGGACGTACCAGCGCAGCAAGATCGCTATCGCTTGTTTGCCGGATATATTGGCCATTGAACCATTCAAGTTTCTGATAATCGAATACCGCAGGCGACTTGTTCAGACGTTCGATTTTGAAGAGGGAAACGAGTTCATCCAGCGAATAGATATCTCTTCCATCTTCATAAGAGCATCCGAGAAGCGCAATATAATTGATAAGCGCTTGAGGCAGATACCCTGCTTTCCTGAACTCATTGACCGCAGTGGCTCCATGCCGTTTCGAAAGTTTATGCCCGTCCTGTCCAAGTACCATCGGCAGGTGGCACAATTCCGGCATCTCCCAGCCGAAGGCATCATACATGATTTTGTGAAGCGGCGCCGAAGGTATCCACTCTTGGGCTCGCATCACATGCGTAATGCCCATAAGATGGTCATCAATCACGTTCGCCAGGTGGTAGGTAGGGAAGCCATCAGATTTGAGAAGCACAGGGTCGGGACTTATATCCTCATTTTTCCATTCGATTGTGCCCAAAAGGCGATCGTGGAATACCGTTATGCCTTCGAGAGGGATTTTGAGGCGAATAACATGGGGTTTGCCTTCGGCGATATTCCGTTCGAGTTCCTCTTTTGAAAGATAGCGGCAATGCCTGTCGTAACCAATTTCGTCTTTTTTTGCTGCAATCTGCTCTTGGCGGATTTTTTCCAGACGCTCCGAATCGCAGAAACAGTAATAAGCTTTGCCCATCCTGACGAGCTCTTCCGCATATTTTTTATAGAGTTCGAAGCGTTCCGATTGCACATAGGGGCCCACTGGTCCACCGATATCGGGGCCTTCATCCCAATAGAAACCGAGCCATTTGAACGTATCATAGAGATTCTGAACATATTCTTCCGAATACCTCGTCCTGTCGGTATCTTCAAGACGCAGTATAAAGGAACCACCTTGCGATTTTGCGAACAGATAATTGATAAGCGCTGTTCTTACTCCGCCAATATGCTGATTCCCTGTCGGCGATGGTGCATATCGTACTCGAACAGACATTGTTCCTCCTGAATGCTGCACATACGCAGCGCGATTGCCGCCTTACTATACAGTTCGGACAGTCCCTTTGCAATAATAGAGCGAACGCTATCAGTGTATCCTGATGCCGGCCATAAAAAGACTGATTGCCAGGCTTGCTGCCGCAAGAAGAATGTATGCGATGCGAAAGAAGAATAGACCGAACTGAAATTGAACTCTCCGTGCAGCTGAAAATCCCACCATCATGCAAATGTTGAAAATGCCGACCGCAACCAATGAAACTGAAAGAATTTCCGTCGATAGACGAAAGAACTCCGATCCATTGAGAATGAGGAGGATTATGGCAAGTATCCAGACAGCGAATATGAGTAACTCGGCGAATTTCTGCATTCTCGTGAAGAAGGATTTTTGGATCTCGCCGCTTTCGTCTTTCATGATGTCAGTATATCATACATGCATATGGAATATCTGTTCAATTTCAACAAAATGGCATACCTGAAGGGCAAACGACCACAAGGCTGCATATTGTGCCTCATACGCGATGGCTCGCAGGATGTGGAAAATCTGGTTGTGTACCAGACGGAGCGTTTCATGGTTTCCCTCAACCTGTACCCTTACAATCCGGGGCATTTGCTCGTGTTTCCTAAGCGCCACATCGTCGACATTCGCCAATATACGGAGGAAGAAAAGGCAGAACTGGATGCGCTTGTGCCCGCATGCCTCGATGTGCTCGATACATTCGGAAACCCTTCGGCCTACAACATCGGTTACAACATGGGCCTTTCCGCAGGGGCAAGCATCGAGCATCTCCACCTGCATATTATCCCAAGGTATCCAAGAGAAATCGGCATTGTCGAGCTGATAGGGGGCTCGAGGGTCCTCGTGCAGGATCCAAAGGATACCTATGCCAAGCTCAAAGAACTCTTCGAAATATCAGCCGGCGGAAGAAATTAGTGCCTGAATCCCCAAGGGAAGTATTATAAGAACAGGATTCTTTCCGGACGAAATCACTGCATTCGGCGCAATTGTCTTGTTGCTGATGCCGAAATCGCCGCATTGCCACCTCAGGCCGCTAAGCGGCCACTTGAGCCCTTCGGATGACATTTCTTCAGCGCCCTTCGAGAGCGGAAAGACTGAAACGACTGTGCCAATAGGCGAAGAAAATTCCAGCTTTTGCTCTGCGAGCAGAAGAAATACACTCTCCGCACTGGTATGCCATTCATGAATGGGCTCGGCTCTTTCAAAAAGAGCCCGAACCGCGAGCAGATGATCGAGTCGCCCAGCCCCTCCGCCGGCAAGCACGATCCTGTCTGCTCCTTTTTTTCTGGCTAAATCGATAGCGAGCTCGGTATCAGTATAATCCTTGTCTTCGGGATATTGCATGATTCGTTCTTCTGGTATCGTATCGAGCAGGGCTCTTTCAACACTGTCGAAGTCGCCTATTACATAATCAGGTTTAAGATCGGCCGAAAGGCAAGGCTGGAGACCAGAATCGGCTGCGATCACTAATCCGGCACCCTGCGACAGCCTGCGGATAATCCCGGATGGAGGGCATCCGCCACCAGTGATAATAAGCGCTTTCATCAGCATATCCTCGTAGACATGATAATGACGCTAAGATACACTGCCATTGGCAAGCATGAGAATACCCAGGATAGACCCGGAACTGAGAAAAATCGCAGACTCGCTCCTTCATGCGGGGAAAAAGGCGTACCTTGTCGGCGGCGCAGTCCGCGATACCTTTCTGCATCGAAAAGTGACGGATTTCGACATCGCCACCAATGCCACACCTGAAGAATGCATGCAGATATTCCCACGCGCAATTCCGACCGGTATCCGCCATGGTACCATAACGGTTATCCCCCGCTCGCGACGATTCAAAGTCGAAATTACCACCTTTCGGACAGAAGGCACCTACAGCGATGGCCGCAGACCGGATTCTGTGGCATTTATCGACGACATTGCGATGGATCTTTCGAGGAGAGATTTTACTGTCAATGCAATGGCATTCGATCTCTCGAACAATCATTTCGTCGATCCCTTCGGAGGAAGGAATGACCTGGCGGCAAAAGTGATCCGAGCGGTGGGGGACCCATTCGAGCGCTTCAGTGAAGATGGTCTTCGAACTCTCAGGGCAATACGCTTTGCCGCTCAGCTCGGCTTCGTCATAGAACCCGCGACCCTCAAGGCGGTGCAAGAATGCCGCGAAAAGCTGGCCTGCGTCTCTCGGGAACGGATACGGGATGAATTTTCGAAAATCGTATGTGCGCAAAAACCATCGCGCGGCATTAAGCTTCTGGCCGATACAGGTCTTATCCTCGATATTCTACCTGAGATACTTTCGTGCAAGCATGTTCCACAGCCCAGAAACTACCATAAGCTCGATGTTTTCGATCATCTGCTCGCTACTGTCGATGCGGTCAATCCGGACAATCTTTCGGAAGAACGATTGCTCGTCCTCAGACTTGCCGCTTTGCTGCATGATATCGGCAAGCCGCGTACCCTGAACATCGACAAAGACGGAACAGTCTCGTTTTATGGACATGAAATAGAATCTGAAGCAATTGCAAGAAAAACTCTGCAGGATCTCAAATATCCGAATGAAATCATCGATCGCGTCTGCCATCTTGTCCGCCACCACATGTTCAATTATGAACCCGGCTGGACGGATGCTGCCGTGCGGCGATTTGTTGCGCGAGTCGGGCAGCGCGCAATTCCCGATCTATTCGCATTGCGGCTTGCAGATACCATTGCAACTGCTGGAGAACCTGTCTCGTGGCCGCTGCTGTCAGAATTTCAGGCCAGAATCGACAGAGTTCTCGAGGAAAAACAGGCGCTTTCGCTCCGCGATCTGGCAGTAAGCGGCGACGACCTCGCATCGATCGGAATTCCGCGGAACAGGGAAATGGGAGCCCTGCTTTCTGAACTGCTCGAAGCAGTATTGGAAGATCAAAGTCTAAATACGCGGGAAAAACTTCTTGAAATTGCGAAAGCAAAATACTTCAATGTGGTGAAGTAGCTTGCTGCATGGGAGCTGCTATCGCATCGAGCATGCGGGCAAGTTCGCCCCCTCGGGAATGCAGCTTTTCGAAGGTGTATTGCGCAGCGTTCTGTTCTGCTGCTTTTTTTGTAAGCCCTTCGCAAGGACCGAAGATTTCACCCGCAAGCGTACAGGTAACGAAAAAACGGCGGGCATGCTCAGGACCTTCGGCCTTGACCAGCTCATATTTTGGCAGATTCATTCCCTGCTTCTGGGCATATTCTTGAATAATCGATTTGTAGTCCTTACCTGAAGTGACAGAGAGTTCCTCGATTTTAGAAGCCATAAGCTGGGCTATGAAGCTCTTTGCCGTCTCGAGACCACTGTCGAGATAGTACGCGCCAAGAAGCGCTTCCATTGCGTCCGCAAGGATTGCCTGTTTCTGGCGCCCGCCGCTTATCTCTTCCCCTTTTCCGAGAAGTAAATATTCGGCCAGACCAAGCGCCTGTGCAATTCCGCCGAGAGATGCCTCGGAGACAAGCACGCTTTTCATGCGGGCAAGATCGCCTTCCTGTCTATCTGGAAATCGTTCGTAGAGGATATGGGCAACACATAGTCCAACGACGCTGTCGCCAAGAAATTCAAGGCGTTCGTTATTGAGTTCGCTCGTATGAATTTCGTTCGAGAATGAACTATGTGTCAGCGCTGTATCAAGGAGTTCAGGGTGCTGGAACGATATGCCCAGCCTGCGCTGTAAAGATTCTAACGACAAAAGGCGTGAAGTCGAAGTTGCACTATGAGTCGAACCGATCGATTTCGACCGTTTCACGCCCCTCACCACTATTTTACCTGTGTCTTGATAAACTCGTATGCGTCTTTTACGGTTTCGAACTCGTTTGCTTTTTCGTCAGGAATCTGGATTCCCAATTCCTCTTCGATGCCGTATACAAGCTCATAGGTGTCAAGAGAATCAGCACCAAGATCCTGGCGGAAGCTTGCATCCATGGTTATTTTGCTCTCGTCTACTTCGAGCTTCTCGGCAATGATTTTCTTGATCTTCTCAAAAAGTTCGTCCATTCGTAGACTCCTTATTTGGATTCAGGGGTGATTACCTGACGACCCCTGTAAAAACCGCATTTCGGGCAAACCCTGTGCAGCATGACCGGATTGCCGCAATTGCTGCAATGCACGATTGTAGGGGTGGTGAGCTTCATGTTGATGGAGCGGCGCCTTCTTGTCCTTGCTTTGGACGTTCTGAATTTAGGTACAGCCATGGTAGAACCTCGTCATTCTTTCGGTATCGGCACGACAATTGCATGCCTACATTATACAAAAATCGAAAATTTGTCAAGACAAATTTCCAGGCAGCTGATAACCATATATCATTCTTGCAATTTATGAAAGGGGTTGTCCGCGAGCGCGCAATATTTCTTTGAGAACTGCCGCAACCCCATCAGGCACAATACCATCAGGCAACCTGCCGTGAGAAACCAGATCGCGCACCAAACTGGAGCTGATATCGACATGTTTCGCGTCGTACAGGAAAAATACGGTCTTAATAGACGGATCGAGTCTTCGATTCATGTACGCCATGGTCGATTCGTACGGAAGTTCAGCAGCATTTCGTATACCTCGTACCAAGACTGTGCAATTGTGCTCTCTTGCAAAATCGGTGACAAGTCCCTTCCAGGTAACTATTTTCATGCGTTCGCCATATGTGTTCATCGCCTTGAGCATTGCAACACGTTCTTCTATAGTGAACATGCCATCTTTTTCGGGATTCATCGCGACAACGACATAGAGCGTATCGAAAATTCCCAAAGCGCCTTCAATGACATCAACGTGACCGGCAGTGGGCGGATCAAAACTCCCTGCAAATACAGCAGACAACATATGGCATACTGTACCGTACGCGCAAGCGATGGTCAACAACGCGCATTACCCAATCGTTATGAAAATACCGAGTGATATACTTTTTTTGCATCTGGAGTGCGACCTGTCTTTATCGTATACTCAAGTGACATGCGTAAACGAATGAATCCCTCCAGCACCTATCTTTCAGAAATACAAAGGGCGCCATCGGCAGGATTTTGGCAGCGCCTCCTCTGGGTTGCTGCAGCAGCATTTCTTTCAGCGCTTTCCCAGCCAAATGAGCTGTTTCTGTATGGGAATTGGCTCGCAGGGCTTGTTTGTCTCGTTCCTCTCTATTTTGCCTTGACACATACGAAAAAATTAGGGGAGGCCGCGGTGCTTGGGGCAGTTTTTGGAGCTTTGCACCATGCGCTGACAAGCTATTGGCTGTTCTTTTATAGAGATTTTGCATTCTGGACATTGGGGACGACAACGATTGCATATGCCGTAGTATACGGCGCTGCAATCATGTATGGCTGGTTCATGCTGCAGCATTCGGGAAGCATGAAGCCGATTGTGTTCGCTCTCGCCTGGGCTGCATTCGAATATGCAAAATCGACGGGGTTCCTTGGATATCCATGGGGACTTCTGGCCTATTCATTCACTGCGGTGCCTATCATGTTGCAAACCGCCGATATTTGGGGCGTCTACGGAATTTCGGCATTTCTAGCCTTTTTTTCTGCAGCATGCGCGGAAACGATTGTGTCCGCACAGGTCAGGCAAAGAAATCGCGGCAATTACAGATGGGCAGCAACTGCAGCTGGCTATGGGCTTGTCTTGCTCGCGTACGGCACATGGACTTTTGCACATCCAGTGCCCGTGCGCAGTACTGTACGATTATTGCTTGTTCAGCAAAATACCGACCCCTGGATTGCAGGAGAAAACGCAGCCCTGGAATCGAACATCGAACAAGCGAAGAAAGCGCTCGATATGAATAGCCATGCAGGAGGCCGGAAACCGGACTTGATGGTTTTCAGTGAAACAAGCTTGAGACGGCCATTTACAGAATTTCGGTCATGGTTTGAAAAAAATCCCCCCACATCGCCCCTCATACCCTTTCTTGAACAGGAAGACATACCGCTTTTGACAGGTTTGCCAGTGGTAAAAGACTGGAATACCTATGAGGCTTCGAATTCGGTCGGCCTTATTTCGCCAAATGGCGTATTGCTCGAGACATATGCGAAAATGCATCCGGTTCCTTTTGCCGAAGCGATACCATTCTGGGAATTCAAGTGGTTCCGTTCATTCGTGCAGAATGTCATCGGTCTGGAGAGCGGCTGGGTCATGGGCGACAAGCCTGTGCTGTTCACATTGACGCTTCAGAATAGAGGTTCTGTCTGTACCGATATTCATGTGCTTCCATCTGTCCGGTTCGCCTCGCCCATATGCTTCGAAGATGCATTTGCCGGTTTGGACAGAGATTTCATTATTCGCGGAGCCGATCTGCTCATCAATCTTACAAATGATTCCTGGTCCCGCACAATGAGCGCACAGATTCAGCATTACGCTGTCGCGCGTTTTCGTGCCATCGAGAGCCGCAAGACACTCGTGAGGTCGACAAACTCAGGCGTAACTTGCGTGGTTGGCGCTGATGGCAGGAATATTGCTGAGCTCGAGCAGTTCAAGGCAGATTCGATTATTGTCGATGTGCCCATATATTCTGCTCCGTTGACATTCTACATTCGTTTTGGGGACTGGTTTGCGCTTTTGAGCGCGAGCGTTTCTGTTCTTGTGTTCATATGGGGAATTCGAACCGAATGGCTGAAAAAAAAGATTTTGTAATGCATTTGTCTGTCTGATATTATATAGTTAGAACATCGCGCTTAAAGAGGATTCGAAAAGGAGGAAGCTTTGAGCATTTCGAACTATGTTTCCGCGGATTTTTTCGAAACACTCGAAGAAGCTGGAGATATTGTGAAATATCGAGATCATCCAGCCTTCGATGCTGTTCCCTTCATTGGATCCATTAAGAAACATCCGTACGATCAGGAAAAATGCCTAGTGCTCCTGCTTCAGCCGCAAAAGAGAATGCCATGGTTCAAGGGGGGAGAAATTATCGAGCTGAAGACACGCGATGTGCAGGCGCTCGATGAGCTGCCTTCGGCAATCGACCTGGCAGGGACAGCAATCAGCATTTTCAAAATATGGGTCAGGCGAGGCGCGATTGCTGTGCGCTTTGAGCCGTTTGAAGTGACAGACGAAGAATACAGGCCTTTCGATACCGACAGCATAAGTAGGCTGCTTGCCCAAAAGGACTGAGCAGAAGAAGCAGGAACAATGAGCGGAACCGAAGTTGCGCGGTATTGGCGCAGAATGCCTCAGAACAAAATTCAATGCCTGTTATGCTCGCATGCATGTATTATCGAGGAAGGAGCAAGCGGACATTGCAACGCTCGTCTCAATAACGCCGGCGAAATGTCGCTTCCCTATTATGCGTGGATTTCGTCGTTGGCGATCGATCCTGTCGAAAAAAAACCGCTCAGGCGATTCATGCCTGGCACTTGGACATATTCTGTAGGCTTCTGGCACTGCACAATGGACTGCCCTTTCTGCCAGAATTGGGAAATAGCCCACCCTCTGCGAATCGTCAAGGAAATCATCAGCCCTGAAAAACTTATCGATATGGCTGTCGAATCGGGCTGTCCTTCCATAAGCTTTACGTATTCGGAGCCGACACTTCACATTGAATACGTTATTGAAGCGATGCAGCGTGCGCATGCCTGTGGACTCAAGACAATTCTCGTTACGAACGGCAATGTACTCGATCAGCCAGCACACGACATTCTTGCCCACACTGATGCGACAAATGTCGATTTAAAAACCGCCGATGCGGCGATTTATAAAAATATACTGGGCGGCGATATAAAGGTTGTACAGAATTTCATACGCGTGGCCAATGAGCTCTGCCATGTTGAAGTGACATCGCTTGCAGTGCCGGGCATCCTTGATTCAGCTTTGCAAATTCATACAATTGCCCAGACTATTGCTGCTATTTCGGATGAAATTCCTCTCCATGTCACCCATTATCGTCCAGCATGGAAGTATCACAGGCCACCATTGCCTTCTGAGACGATTCGCTCAATGGCGGAATCAGCCAGGGAATATCTCAAGTATGTGTACTCGTATATATAAAAGAGCAAAGCCTGGTTTTTTTGCGCCGATATTTCCGCATTTTCCCTCTTGACAGATTTTGCAGATTTCGGCATTGTTAGCATCGCCGATTGCACGGTGGGTGTAGCTCAGGTGGTAGAGTGCCAGACTGTGGATCTGGTTGTCGTGGGTTCGATCCCCATCACCCACCCGAGCCCGTCACCGCCTTCCGGTTTCGGGACTGAGCCTGAACGCGTTCGTAGCTCAGCTGGATAGAGCGACGGACTTCGAATCCGTAGGCCGCAGGTTCGAGTCCTGCCGGACGCATGGGAAATTTCAGTAATGGGCCGCTAGCTCAGCTGGCAGAGCAGCAGACTCTTAATCTGCGGGTCGAAGGTTCGAAACCTTCGCGGCTCATATTCGTCAAAGCCTTGAAAATGCTTAGGCCTTGACGAAAAGGCGCCGTTCCGCTACCATGCGCCACGCATAAAAGATGCGAGAGTGGTGGAACGGCAGACACGCCAGACTTAGGATCTGGTGCCTTTCGGCGTAAGGGTTCAAGTCCCTTCTCTCGCAGGTTTCCTTCGTGTATGAAGGATCTGCCAGTCCGGAAGGAACAGCAGCCGCATGCAACGCGGCGATGATGAATGCGGGAATAGCTCAGTGGTAGAGCGCGACCTTGCCAAGGTCGATGTCGCGGGTCCGACTCCCGTTTCCCGCTTTAACAACAGGCGATTCGGATGCTGGCCGAATCGCCTGTTTTTATTTGCAGTACAGTCTGCGGTATTGCAGACTTTCATCTCGAAATACTTGTAGGAATTTTAGAGGATCCCATGGAAATTACAGAAAAGAAAATCGAAGATCTCGAGCAGTCGAGAGTACGCATGACGCTCACTATTCCTTCGCGCGATGTGAGATCGGAATATGACGCAATGATGAATGAATATGCCAAGAATGCGCGCATCGATGGTTTCAGGAAAGGCCATGTGCCCGTTTTCATTCTTGAGCGAAAATTCGGTGATTCCCTGAAGACCGAAGCGATGGGCCGCATTATCGAAAAAGCCGTCGAAGAAGGCTTGAAGGATGCAGCGCGCCAGCCGCTTACCTATGAGCCGCCTACTGTTGAAGGAGAGCCGAAATTCAACCTCGATTCGGACTTTACTTTCAGCGTGACATATGACGCATATCCAGCTTTTGAGCTTCCGTCCCTTGATGGAATCGAGATTGAAGTTCCGGCCGTTTCGGTCTCCGATGAGGATGTTGCGCGCGAACTCGAAGAAATCCGACAGCGCAATGCAATTGTTGTGGAAAAAGATGGCCCGGCCGAAACCGGCGACATAGTCACCGCCGATTTTGTAGAGATTGCCGAAGATGGCATGGAAATTCCCGGAACGGCTCGGCAAGACTTTGCGTTCGAGCTCGGCAAGCAGCTCAATATCTATAAATTCGACGATGAAATCGTCGGTATGAAAGCAGGCGACGAGAAGACCTTTACCAAAACTTTCCCTGCTGATTTTGAGTATTCGGAATACGCCGGCAAAACAGTTACCATCAGGGTCAAGGTAACCAAAGTCAAGCGCCAGGACTTGCCCGAGCTCGATGATGAGCTTGCCCAGGATGTATCGGAAAAGTACAAAACCCTCGACGATCTTAAATCAGCAGTCCGCAACCAGCTGAATGAAGCGCTGGAGGCCAAACTCCGCTCTGCCAAGGAACGGGCAATTGTCGACGAGCTTCTGAAAAGAACAAGCGTTTCGATACCCCGCTCGATGCTCGCAGCTGAGCTTGCCATGCGATGGGAATCGCTTAAGCAACAGATGGGCGTCGATAACGATGAGCGTCTGGAGATGCTTTTGCGGATATCCGGCAAAACCAAGGAACAGCTCTTGCAGGACTGGGCTCCGCTGGCAGAGAAAGCGCTTGCAAGCCGCATTTTGCTCGATAAACTGGTGGAAGCGGGCTCATATGTGGCGACAGACGAAGATGTCGATGCAGAAATCGCGAAAGAAGCCGCGCATACGACAATGAGCCCTGCGGAAATAAAAGCCGAATATGAAAAGCGGGGGACTTTGGAGTATCTGAAAGATGACATCAAGTCGCGCAAGTTCTTCGACGCAATCCTTGCATCTGCCACCGTCAAAGAAGGAGCAGCGGTTCCATACTTGGACTTCATGAAAGAAAATCAGTAAATTTGTTTGAGCGATTTCAGTCCATCATGGACCATCGCTCAACATTGCAACAGCAAAGGAAGCAGGAATGTCCGAACACATGAGCAGCCTCGTCCCTATCGTCATCGAGCAGACGGGGCTTGGAGAAAGATCCTACGATATTTACTCGCGTCTTCTCAAAGACCGAATCGTATTTATAGACGGTGAGATCAATGATCTGACCGCAGACCTCGTCATTGCGCAGCTTCTGTTTCTTGAGTCCCAGGATCCGTCGCGCGATATATCGATTTACATCAACAGCCCGGGCGGAATGGTCACGGCGGGTCTCGCCCTCTATGATACGATTCAATATATAAAGCCGGAGATACAGACGATCTGCATCGGTCAGGCATCGAGCATGGCAGCGCTGCTGCTCGCCTGCGGAACAAAGGGAAAGCGCTCCGCCCTGCCCTCTTCGCGAATTCTCATTCATCAGCCCTGGGGGGGCGTATCGGGCCAGGCGAGCGATATCAGTCTGCAGGCGCGTGAGATAATTCGTCTCAAAAAACTGACTATTGACTATTTTGCACAACATTCGGGTCAGCCGCTCGAAAAGGTTGCGCAGGACATGGAACGCGATTTTTACATGAGCTCGCAGGAAGCGCTTGAATATGGCATAATCGATACTATCATGGAGCCGCGGAAGCATGGCAAAAAATAAGCAATTCGATCTCGAGCAGGAAACATTCTGTTCTTTTTGTGGCAAGAGTTCTGCATATGCACGCAAGATGATCGCTGGCCCAGGAGTGAATATCTGCGATGATTGCGTGCGAATCTGCAGTCAGATACTCGATGAAGAAGAACAGAAAGTAACTGCCGAATTTCTGACTGAAGTGCCCAAACCCCGCGAAATAAAAGAATTTCTCGACCAGTATGTCGTGGGGCAGGAATATGCAAAACGTGTGCTTTCGGTCGCGGTGTACAACCATTACAAAAGGCTTCTTCATAAGGTGTCGGCAACAGCGCCCGATGTCGAAATCGAAAAATCGAATGTATTGCTGATTGGCCCCACCGGCACCGGCAAAACGCTTCTTGCTCGGACACTTGCGCGCAAGCTGAAAGTTCCTTTTGCCATGGCTGATGCGACCACGCTCACCGAGGCAGGCTATGTTGGCGAGGATGTCGAAAACATACTGCTCAAGCTGATCCAGAATGCTGGCGGCAATATCCAGGCTGCCGAGCGCGGCATTGTATATATAGACGAAATCGACAAAATATCACGCAAGAGCGAAAACCCATCGATCACACGGGATGTTTCAGGCGAAGGCGTGCAGCAGGCTCTCCTCAAAATAATCGAGGGAACCATTGCCAATGTGCCTCCCCAGGGGGGCCGCAAGCACCCGAACCAGGAATACCTGCGCATCGATACAACGAATATTCTTTTTATATGCGGTGGCGCATTTGTCGGTCTCGACAAGATTATAGAATCCAGAGTATCAGCCCATCCAATGGGCTTCGGCGCGGATGTGCGAGCAAAGCACGAGAAAAACCTGAGCCAGCTCTTTGCTGAGCTTCAGCCCGATGATCTTATCAAGTTCGGTTTGATTCCGGAATTTGTTGGTCGCCTTCCCATCAAGGTGGCGCTCGACGACCTTTCCAAAGAGGAATTGAAGCGCATTATCATCGAACCGAGAAACGCCCTTCTCAAGCAATACAAAGCTTCCATGAAGCTCGACAACGCAGAGCTGGAATTCGAAGATGAGGCAATCGATGCAATTGCGGAAAAGGCTATTGCCCAGAAAACGGGGGCGCGCGGCCTGAGGGCGATTGTCGAAAAAATAATGATCGATATCATGTATTCGCTTCCGAGCGATTCAAATGTAAAAAAGGTGGTTCTGACCCGAGATGCGGTTGAAGGCAAGGGGAGCTGCATCATCGAATACCGTCAGAAAACCGCTTAGCGCAGAAATCAATGGGGTGGTTGCCGATCTCCGTTGGAGAAGGCAGCCTGAGAAAATACCCATGGAACCTGATCCGGGTAATACCGGCGGAGGGAACGATGATGCGTAGAAAACCATTCATCGCGATTTTTCTAGGTCTTGTGGCGATTTTTTTCGCCAGCATGTCGTTGTGGGGACAACCACAGCCTGGCACGGGCGCAGGTACTAGCGCCGGTACGGGCGCACCGGAGCTTGTTGTGTGGACCTACGATTCGTTCGTATCGGAATGGGGTCCGGCAGCACAGATTGCCGAAGGATTCCAAAAGCAATCGGGCGTAAAGGTGCGTTTCGTATCGAAGGGCGATGGGGGGGCTCTCTTTTCCTCTCTCCTTGATATCGCAAAAAAGCCAAATGCAGATATTGTGATAGGCCTCGACGATCGACAGCTCGAGAAGGCTTTGAAAAGCGATCTTTTCGTTCCTCTGAAGCTTGCAAACCTTGCAGATATCCAGAAAGACTTGCTGCTCGACCCCTCCTACAGGCTTGTTCCATTCGATTTCGGGCAATTCGCTTTTATCTGGGATTCGGAAAGCAATATCCAGCCGCCGCGTTCTCTCGAAGATCTGACGAAGCCGATCTACCGGAAAAAAGTGATCATTATGGATCCTCGTACCTCTACTCCAGGGCTTGGTTTTCTCGCATGGACACAGGCAGTATACAAGGCAGGCTGGAGAGATTACTGGAAGCGCTTGTCCCCGTCGATTCTTGCAATGACTCCAAGCTGGGATACAGGATACGGTTTATTTACAAAGGGAGAAGCGCCTCTTGTGCTCAGCTATTCGACAAGTCCTGCATACCACAAGGCATACGAGAATACAGAACGCTACAAAGCCCTCGAATTTTCGGATGGGCACCCTCAGCAGGTTGAATTTGCCGGCGTTCTTTCATCAAGCCCAAACAGGCTATTAGCGCAGAAATTTGTAGATTATCTGCTTTCTCAGGAGTGCCAATCGTTTTTGCCAGAGACACAATGGATGTTCCCTGCAAACCGTTCTGCAAAGCTGCCCGCATCGTTTTCTGTCGTAAGCAAATATCCTTCATTGAACGCAAAAATTCAGGATATCGATCGTGATCCTTCCGATGCGGCAAACATTCTTATGAGCAGCCACTAGAAGGCCAGACGATGCAAAGCGGCAGAGGGAGCTTTGAACAGGGCCTTGGCAAAACGGGAATACTTCTGTCTATCGCTCTCATTGCGATTCTTTCCTTCTCTTTGGTTCCCCTTGTCGCTTTTGCAAAAAATGCGATAGCCGGCGCTGGACATGCTGCTTCATTGGTATCGGCTGGCAGCATTTCTGTTCCGGTGCTTGTCCGGAGCCTGCAGTTTACTTTGCTGCAGGCTCTTGCAAGCACTGCACTCGCAATCGGAATCGGCTTGCCAGGAGCTTGGCTTGCGGCACGTTTCCGCTTCCCTGGGAGGCGCGCATTACTCGCGCTCGCAGCAGTGCCTTTCTGCTTTCCGCCGATATTGGTCATCCTCGCTTTTATTCTGTACTATGGGAAAGAAGGCTATTTCTCTGCTTTTTTAGCCTTGATATTGGGGCGGAAAAGCGAATATCGGGGGCTTCTCTACAGTTTCTGGGGTCTGGTTTTGGTTCATGCTTTTTATAATTTTCCGATCGCTGTGCATCAGATAAGCGCCTTATGGATGCGGATACCGGAATCGCAGAAGGAAGCAGCCAAGACCTTGGGAGCAGGCAAAATAATGGCATTTCGCACCGGCACTCTGCCATGGTTGCTTCCTGGCATCGCGCAAGCTGCGGGCTTGATTTTTTTGTATTGTTTTTTCAGCTTTACGACAGTGCTCGTTTTCGGAGGACGGACAGGTTCTACCCTTGAGGTATCGATTTATCAGGCGCTCCGATATCAGGGGGATGCGCGCCTTGCGCTTCTGTTTTCTGTAATCGAGACAGGTTTTGCCTTGCTGAGTATCTGGTTCATCACTGGGATGACACAAAAACAGCAGCATGCGTTACGCGATTTCGGACGCCGCAGAGCGCTTTCATCTCCAAAAGGTGTTCAGCGCGCAGTGCTTGCAATATATGGAATTCTTCTGCTCCTATTTTTTATCGGACCGCTTGTTTCCATTGTGGTCGAAGCATTTCGTGTTCCAGCTTCGCTCGGAGGTGGTTTTCGTTTCGGGCTTGGCAATTTTGAGCGCCTTTTAAGAGGTTTCCAGGCTCCCTTGCTCAAGGCTGTCTTGGCGACGCTGACGTTGAGCGGGTCTGCTGCGCTCCTCGCTACGACTGCCGGCGTTATTGCAGGGGTATCGGTATTTATCGGAAAGAAAGCCGCCAGACCGCATTTTACGAATAGAATCATGGAAGCGCTCCAGTGGCTCCCTCTTGCTGTCTCTCCTGCAGTATTTGCCTATGGCTGGCTTTTTCTCTCGCCTGATCGAACGATAGCGGCAGCGATTATTGCAGCTCAGGCGGTTATTGCGTGGCCATTCGTGAGCCGAGCGGTATCCGCATCTCTGCAATCGCTCGATCCACGCTTGAGGGAGGCTGGCAGGACGCTTGGCGCCGGCCCCCTGCAAGCTTTTCTGACTATCGATTTTCGCGTTATTGCTCCCTCGGTCGCAGCTTCCGCCGCATTTGCATTTTCTATCACCGCAGGCGATGTCAATGTGCCCCTTATGCTTGGAATGAGCGAGATTGAAACATTGCCTCTGCTTCTGTTCCGATTGACTGCGGCATACCGATTCAACGAAGCCTGTGCTGCAGGGCTGGTGCTGGGGCTTATGACCGGTATTGTCTTTTTTCTCAAGGAGAAAGCCATAGATGTCGCTTGAGGTTCGCAATCTCGAGGTTGTCCGCAATGGATTCGTCCTGAAAGCAGACTTTACTCTTCAGGACAATACAGTACTCGTTTTGCTCGGTCCTTCGGGCTGCGGCAAGACAACGCTGCTCCGCGCAATTGCCGGGCTCGAGCCGATACAACAGGGCGAAATATTACTCAAAGGCAAGCGGATCGATACTTTGCCACCAGAAAAGCGGCATATCGGTTTTGTATTCCAGGATTTGGCGCTGTTCGAGCAGATGAAGGTTCGCGACAATATCGCGTATAGCCTTCAGATACGCAGAGCAGATAAAACATTTATTCAAGAAAGAATCGATTACCTGGCCATGCGTTTCAGAATAGATCATCTGCTCGAACGATATCCCTCCGAACTCTCGGGAGGAGAAAGACAGCGGGTCGCACTTGCGCGTGCGCTCGCGTCTGACCCTTCACTGATCTTGCTCGATGAGCCACTTTCGGCGCTCGATGCACCGCTCAGAAGAGCAATGCGCCGCTTCATGCGTGTTCAGCTCACACAAGGACATCTTACGGCGATCCATGTCACCCATGATGTCGAAGAAGCAATTGACCTCGCAGACGAAATTATTGTCATGCGCAATGGAAATATGATTGCCCGAGGCACAATATCGGCACTAGAAAATTCGCCCGGCTCGGGATGGCTTGCACGATTCATGAATTTCGGCCTTACCCTGCCAGTGGATACTTTCTCGAGGGAAAAAGCAGATAATTTCGTGTTGGCTCATTGCAAAGCAGGAGGAGATATCTTGTGCTCGGTGCATGACACAAGCCGGGGCGCTCAGATCGAATCGGATGCTTCATATTGTGTGTATGTGCCATTTTCTTCGCTTGGCGCAATAGGCTCGAAAAAAGTACTCTCGGAGGCGGCGGGGTGCATTCTGCGTGCGATTATTGTGCGGCGTATCGAAACCTTTTCCGGCACAATGAAGCTTTTATTGTCATTGCCAGACGAAAATGAGCAATTCTTTGAAATGACACTCCCAAAAGGTAAAGAGACTCTTGTCCCAGACGAAGGTTCTGAAATAGAGCTGAAAATCGATACTGCGAAATGCAGGCTGCTACCCGAGGAACCGCGCTTGCCGAACTCTTGAAAAATCAGATTGCCAGCGGCGATTCATGCCTTTTGCTATCAATCAGCGCTGCAATGTGCTGAACGCTTGCATCAATCGAACAATTTTCTTTCCATAGGTAACGGATAGAGGCCGTTTCTCTGTAGAGCATATGGCGTGCATTATAGATTTCGTTGAGGGTTTTTCGCCAATTGCTGCTGGAAAGAAGCGGCCTTGAGTCTTTTTCTCCTGCGAGCCTTCGAGCCAATTCTCGAAGCGGCACATCAAGCCAGACAGTAATACATTCGCTCGCCAGCAATGCCCGATTGGCAGGCATAAGCACGACGCCCCCGCCGCACGCGAGAACAAAGGACTTTCTCTGCGCAACAATTTCAGCAAGCGTGCGTTCTTCGATTTTTCGGAATTCTGGCTCCCCTCTTTTGGCGAAGATTTCGGAGATTGACAGCCCGACGCTCTGTTCGATGATGCGATCGAGATCCATAAAATCAATACTATAGTGCGCAGCCAAAAGCTCGCCAATTCTTGTCTTGCCAGAGCCCATCATGCCAATCAGCGCAATTTTCATGGATGTTTCAGCCCAGTACTTCGTCGAACACGCGCAGCCAATTTAGGCCGAGAATCTTTGCTGCATCGCCATGGCTGTATCCTCGTTCTCTCAAACCTTCATAGAGAAGTTGAAATTCCGAGGCATTCCTGATAACCGAAGCGTCGAGTGGCACAAAGCCATCGAAATCGGAGCCAATAGCGCAACTTTGTATGCCGCCGGCTTTGACGACCTGGTCGACATGCCGGAGAAATGCTTCGAGATTTGTGTCGTTCGGATCTTTTGTAATGAACGAAGGAACAAACACGCAGCCGATTGCGCCTCCATGATCTGCAATCGCTCGAATCTGCGCATCGGTCAGATTCCTGGGGTGATCCAGTACAGCGCGTGCGTTTGCGTGCGAAGCAATAAAGGGACCCTTCACAATATCGGCCACTTCCCAGAAACCTTCTTCGCTGAGATGCGCAACATCGATGAGCATATGAAGCCCCTGCATTTTTTCGACGAGCTGTTTGCCCAAGGGGGTCAGACCCCCCTCCCCTTCGCCGCGCAAACCCCGGCCAAAGGCATTGCGCCTGTTCCAAGTAATGCCTATCGCGCGAACGCCGCGCGCATAATATGTATCAAGCATATCGAGAGAGCTGCCGAGCGCTTCGGCTCCTTCAATCGAAAGCAGCGTACTCAGCTTTTTTTCATCAATTGCGCGGCGAATGTCTGCTGCGTTCGCGGCAAGGAAGACTGTACCGTTCGATTTTTTGCAGACTTCATCGAATATATCGATCATGTGCATCGTTTCTTCAGGCGCATTTGCCAGCTGATTGTCTTCGAGGAAAATCGCCATGACCTGGCAGCGCACATTGCCGCGCAGCAGTTTGGGCAGGTCGATATGGGCGTCCGGATTGTCCGCAAAGAAATCGCGCGGGACAGCTTCTTTTTTATTCATGCTGCGGCCATTCAGCGCCATCAGGGTGTCGCAGTGTGCATCGATGACAAAAAAATCCTCGCTCCGTTCTGTCATAGCTTGTTCCTTATTTGTAGTGATATGACCAGGCAACTATACGTCCCGGTTTTCTTTCAGTTTTGCAATCTCATCGCGGATGAGTGCGGCCTGCTCGAATTCAAGATTTTTGGCGTGCTCGAACATGAGTTTTTCCATTTCCCTGATCATCGCTTTGCGCTGTTCGGGGACGAAAATATTGTGGGTCCGTTTGAGAAGCGCCAGTTCATCCTGCGAAGCCTCGATTTTTTCTTCGCGGTGGCGCTCGAGTATATCCTGGACTTTTTTGTGAATGGTTTGAGGCGTAATGCCATGCTCTTTGTTATATTGAATCTGCATTGCTCTGCGGCGTTCGGTCTCCGCGATCGCCTTGCGCATTGCGTCGCTCATAGTATCGGCATACATGACTACAAGCCCCGCAGCATTTCGTGCAGCTCTGCCTATTATCTGTATGAGGCTTGTTGCTGAGCGCAAGAAGCCGATTTTGTCAGCATCCAGAATAGCAATAAAGGAAACCTCAGGCAAATCGATTCCCTCTCTGAGAAGGTTGATGCCCACGAGTACATCGAATTCCCCTGCTCGTAGCTGGGTCAAAATTTCGACTCGCTCAATTGTCTCGATTTCGGAATGGATATATCTGACGCGAAGCCCCAGACCGCTCAAGTATTCCGAAAGCTCTTCTGCCATTTTTTTGGTAAGGGTAATAATCAGACTCCGCTCGCCCATTTGCGCTCGCTCGCGGACGCGGGCATATATGTCTTCCATTTGCCCCTCGGTCGGACGCACTAGAATTTCGGGGTCGACAAGGCCGGTAGGACGGATAATCTGTTCCGCAACCGTCTTCGAGCGCTTGAATTCGATTTCTCCAGGCGTAGCCGAGACATAGACAGTCTGGGGCACAATCGATTCGAATTCGGCGATTGTAAGCGGCCTATTGTCGAGCGCACATGGAAGCCTAAAACCATATTCCACAAGCGAAAGCTTTCTGCTGCGATCTCCAGCATACATTGCTCCGATTTGCGGCAATGTCACATGCGACTCATCAATAAAGGTTATAAAATCTTTCGGGAAATAATCGAGGAGGACCCCTGGCCGCTCTCCTGGTCTGCGTCCCGACAAAGGAGCGGAATAATTCTCAATTCCTGTGCAATACCCCATTTCCTCGAGCATTTCGATGTCATATTCTGTACGAGCCTTTATGCGCTCCGCCTCGAGATATTTACCGTGCTCCAGAAAGAATCTGTACCGCTCTTCGAGCTCGGCTTTTATGCGTTCAACTGCCCGCTGAACCATGTTTTCCGGCATTACAAAATGCTTGGCAGGATATATCACCGCCTCTTCGAGTTCCTCATGAGCTTCTCCCGTAACGGGATTGAGTCGTCTGATACGGACAACAGTATCAAAATCGAGCTCGATTCTGTACGCTTCTTCAAGATATGCGGGGAATATCTCCAGCACATCGCCCCGAATACGAAAACGCCCTCGCTCGAGCACCATATCATTACGCTCATACTGAAGGCTCACCAGTGTACGCTTGATCTCGTCGAGGTCGACCGTAGAGCCCTTGTCCATGTACAAACGCATGTCGCGGTACAGATCTGGCGATCCCAGGCCATAAATACAAGAAACAGTTGCAACAATCACAACATCGCGGCGTTCCATAAGCGCAGCGGTCGCAGCAAGCCGCATTCTGTCGATTTCTTCGTTGATATCCGAATCTTTTTCGATATATAGATCTTTCGAGGGGACATAGGCTTCCGGCTGATAATAATCATAGTACGAAACGAAATATTCAACCGCATTTTCCGGAAAGAAACCTTTGAACTCCCGATATAGCTGGGCAGACAGCGTTTTATTGTGAGAAACGACCAAGGCGGGTTTCTGGACAGCCTCGATAACCTTGGCCATCGTAAATGTCTTCCCTGAACCTGTAACTCCTTTGAGCGTCACATATCGCTCGCCATTCCGAAGAGCGTTGACAATCGATTCGATGGCTTGTCTCTGATCCCCCGCAGGTCCATAAGGAGCAATAACTTTAAATGGCTTCACTTCTTGCGCTCCGAAAGCGTGACAGTCGTACTCATTTTTTTTGTGCCCCTGTAGAATTCAACAACCACCTGCTGCCCCGGGCTTGAATCTTCGAGCGCAGAATACAGCTGGGCGATACTAGTCACCGGCTTGGCATCGATACTGATGATAATATCCCCGCCGATATAGAACACGGTCGAACCATAGCGGACAGCCATATTGCCGCCTCTCAGCCCTGCGCGGTCGGCATTTCCTCCCTGTGTCACGGTCGAGACAAGAAGGCCGCTCTCGACTGGCGCCCCCTTGCCCGATTGTTTCAGGTAGTCGACAAGATCGGGGAAAAGCTGAATCGCCTGCATGTCAATCCACCCTCTCCGGACTTTCCCCTCTTTGATGAGTTGCGGCACTATGCGAACAGCAGTATCGACCGGAATGGCAAATCCAATGCCCACCGATCCCCCCGATGGCGAATAGATCATTGTATTGATGCCGATCATTTCCCCTCTGGCATTGAAAAGCGGGCCGCCCGAATTGCCGGGATTTATCGATGCATCTGTCTGTATCATATTCTGCAGAATAGTCGTTTCATCTTTCTGAATTGGACGCCCCAGACCAGACACTATGCCTGTGGTCAAAGTACGTTCAAGGCCGAATGGATTGCCGATTGCGAGCACTTTTTGGCCTACTTTCAGGTTTTTTGCCGAGCCGAAAGGCACGGGCTTGAGTTTCTTTCCGGCTTCGGGCGTGAATTTTATCACTGCTAGATCGCTTTCAGGATCCGCGCCAACAAGTTTCGCTTCGTAGCGGCTGCCATCTGCAAGGCTCACGTATAGCTTATAGGCATTTTCCACAACATGGTTATTCGTGAGCACATAGCCGCGCTCGTCAATTATCGAGCCAGAACCTGAACCGCCGCTCTGGGGCACAGGCTCCAAAAACCAGTTGATGCCCAGTACTTCTGTCGTGATGTTGACGACCGATTCATTGTATTTTTCATAAATGCTGATGTTTTCGGCTTCTTCAGGGCTGTAACCTGTTGTATATTGAGCAGTACTCGCTGATTTTGCCTCATCGGTCGATGCGGGGGCTGGGGTAACTGCCATCAGGCCCGGTGCTGCTGCGTTCTGTGCTGTGCCCTGCTGCGCTGCAGGCATACTGATCGCTCCTGCAGCCGAATTGCTAGTGGAAGCGAGTTTCGAGCGTAATGGCTGATTCAGAAGCAAGACAATTCCGGCAATCGAAAGCGAAGTAATCGCAACAGAAACAATGACCGCAACGATCACCTGTGTCCTCGAATACAGCTTCATAGAGCACCTCCATGGAATCCGTGAAAGTTTCAAACGAAGGTTAACTTGCCTTGAGCTGCTTCTTCTTCCCGAGCGAGCATGTATATAAAATCAGACAGCCGATTGAGCGTTCGCAAGAGAACCGGCGATATCTCATCCGTACGCGAGAGCGCAACGACGCGGCGCTCCGCCCTGCGTGCAATGGTTCTGGCAATATCGAGCGCTGCGGAACCTTGTGTCATGCCGGGGACGACAAAGCCGCGGAGAGGAATCCGTGCCTCAATCTCCGATGTTTTAGCTTCGATCGCCTTTTCGTCTTCTTCTGTGATTGGCCGATTAAAGCTATTTCCGAGCGAGGCGAGTTCACCTGCAACCCTGAAAAGCAAACGCTGAATATATTCTATCGCATACAGCACATTATCCTGAAAGCAAAGATGTCTGGCCATTCCAAGCGCCGAAGACAGCTCATCGATTGTTCCATATGCCTCGACCCGAATGGAGTCCTTTCCGATTCTTTCGCCTGACCAGAGGCCGGTGCTCCCATCGTCGCCTGTTTTTGTGACGATACTCATATAAAGAAAAGTATCTACTATGAAGCTCTCAATCAAGCAGTTTTGATAGAAAGAGGCGATTTTTGAAAGCGCTTTTAGAGGTATAATGTATACGAGAAAGAAATCTGGCACGCGAATCGCTGCCAACCGATGACAAAAGCATGCAAGGAACTATCGATGCCGTCGAACCGACAATCGCCGATACTGTTTCAGACAAGGGGCATCTGCCAATATTTACCCGATCATCGCCTCTCTTTGAGCGAACACATGATCTTTGCGGCTTCGGTCGACCCTGTATTGTATGGAAATTTGATAAGGCATGGCTGGAGAAGGTATGACAGCGAGCTGTACCGCATGGCATGCCCCGGATGTAGAATCTGCATTCCCTTGAGGATCAATGCCGAAAAAATCCGTTTGAGCAGTTCGCTCAAGAAAATTCTAAGGCTCAATTCGGATGTTCGGATTGTTGCAAAACCACCCTTTTTCGACCCTGAGCATTTCGTATTGTGGAAACGATATTCAATCTGGAAGCATTTTTCCGAACCAGAAAATCTCACAAAAGAATCATATTGCGGCCTTTTCGAGCCTTGGAGCCTCATTTTGGAATATCGCGAAATGTCAGCGCAGGATCGGCTTATTGCTGTCAGCCATATAGATCCGCTGCCAGACGGGCTCTCTTCTGTTTATTTTTCTTTTGCCCCGGAGGCAAAAGATCGAAGTCTCGGATTTTTTTCAATTTTGGCAGAAGCGTACATCGCAGCGAATGGCGCGCAACTTCTTAAGAGCAAATACTCATCAATAGAAACAAAAGCTGTAGCATCGTATTACTCAAAACGCGAACCTATGCACAAAGACTCAGGCTGGTATTATCTGGGCTTCTGGGTTCCAGGATCTCCCAAAATGGAATACAAAGCCCGTATCGCGCCATTTGAAATTGCATTGCCCGAATGGCATGAATTCAGTTCTCGGCTCGAAGCTCTGAAATATCTGCGTGACATTCATGTGCCGGGGCTTAGCCCTTTTATGCAAATTTGATGCTGAGTGGACTTGCACTCGCTCATCGTTGACTATTCCACTTGCTCATGATAGCTTATCCGAGGATTATTCTACGTTTCCGGACGAAAGGAATACTATGGCATCTTCAGAAAACAAGAAACAGACGACAGACAACGGCAAAAACCAAGAAAAGAAAGCCGAAAATAAAAAAACCGAAAGTTCTCTCAAAAGAAACTTACGGAATCCCTTTGTATATATTGGTACAATCGTGATCCTGGTGCTGACGATCGTCGCATTTGTCCTTATACCGGGAGTCAGCACTGGTACGTCTTCAGGAGGCCAGGTGCCTTCTTTTGGTACCTGGAATGGCAAGCGTATCGAATACACCCCGGATTCATATTTTGCCGATCAGGTTTCGCAGATAAACGACTATCTTAAACAGCAAGGTATGGATCAATCGCAATCCCAGCTCTACGCCTATCAGGTCTGGAGACTCGCCTTCCAGAACACGGTTGTTCGAACTGCACTGCTGGATTCCGCACAACGTGCTGGCATGAAAGTGAGCGAACAGACTATCGACGAAGAAATTGCAAAAGATGCACAGTTCCAGGTCGATGGCAAATTTTCTTTGGAAAAATACAATAAAACACCGCTTGCTACGCGTCTTTCAATAAGAAACAAGCTTCGTGATGACATGCTGATCCAGAATTACTATGGTGACCTCATGGCCGTTTCGCCTTCGACCGCAGAAATAGAATTCGTTTCTTCGATGGCAAAGCCTCAGCGATCCATCCAATATGTCGATATCTCCTATTCCAAGTTTCCGGAAGACAAAGCGATAGAATGGGCAAAGGCCAACGAGGCTCTTTTCCGCTCCATTGGTCTGTCGAAAATTACCATTACAAGTTCTCAGAAAGATGCTGAAAAGGTGCTTTCTCAGATCAGGGCTAACAGCCTTTCCTTTGAAGATGCCGCAAAGAGCCATTCTAAGGATTCCTATGCCGACAAGGGCGGAGACATGGGAACAAGAATATTCTACGATTTGAAAAATGAATTCCAGAACGAAAAAGATGCAAATGCGGTCATGGCGCTCAAAAAGGGTGAAATTTCACCCGTTTACAAAATCGGCAATAATGCATGGGCCATCTATCGCGTGAACAATGAAGCGAGCGCCCCGGATTTTTCGAAGCCAGCTGTCCTGGATGAAGTAAAAAGCTATCTCTTCGACAAAGAGAAAAGCGTCATGGAGTCGTGGGCTCTGGCAAAAGCCAATGAATTCTCTGCAGAAGTGCCAAAGAGCTCATTTGCCCAGGCGGCAAAGAAAACAGGACTCGAGGTCAAGACAGCAGGTCCCTTCATTCTCAATTACGGAAAACCGAGCTTTTATTTCTATGGGCAACAGGTCGGCCTCTTCCAGGAACCGTATCGTTCTCTGGATACGGACCTTGTGGGCGCCGAAGATAACGAAACCTTCCTTACAACGCTTTTTTCGACACCAAAAGGTGCTGTTTCCAAGCCCGTTGTGCTTGATGCCTCTGTCGTAGTTATGACGGTGACCGGAGATGCGGATGGCACAGAACAGGAGACATCGTATACGAAATTCTCCTACCCATACTTTTTCCAGAACGCGCTGGAAAGCCAGATCCGCAATACTATTCTTTCATCCAAAAAACTCAAGGATGAATTCAATGCTACATTCACAAGGCTTTTTAAGCCTGCTGCAAAATAAGCGCGGCATTGGCGCAAGACCGGCGAGCAGGCACACTCCTCGCGCTTAAACTACAACCGTACTAGAAAGGGAGCCGCTCACGGTGGGCGGCTCCCTTTATTTATTTCGGCTATGAAAGGATGCATGGCAGCGAGTGTTCAGATTTCAGGTTTGCTTGGCAATCCTCTGGCGCCCAATGCATTCGCTCAGCGCTCTTCCTCTTCGCTTGCACGCAGCACGGAGAGAAAAACGTCCTGACCGAGTTCGACATTGCCTATGCGCTTGAGCTTCTTTTTCCCTTCTTTTTGTTTTTCGAGCAGTTTGCGCTTGCGCGTGATATCTCCACCATAGCACTTTGCCAAGACATCTTTTCGAACGGGATTGACAGTTTCGCGAGCGATGATCTGCCCGCCTATCGCACCCTGTATCGGTACTTTGAATTGCTGTCGCGGAATGTTGTTGCGCAGCCGTTCACAGATAATGCGAGCGCGCTCATACGCATTCTGTTTGAAGACGAGCATGGCCAGTG